>JGI20151J14362_10000033_pt1 | contig 98077 bp, 83 predicted proteins | sample COG_01_FD_14362 | JGI IMG/M metagenome (IMG submission 14362)
AGATTGATTAATGCCATAACTTTAGCGGCAAAGGTGGTTAATCATGAAGTAAACAAAGCGGGCTTGGTAGATATTTTAGGAGACACAAACCATATCAATACCCAAGGAGAGGAGCAGCAAAAGCTTGACATTTACGCACATAAAATATTTATACAAACTTTAACAAATAGGAATATTGTTTGTGGCATTGCCAGTGAAGAAGAAGAGCATTTCATCCAAGTAAATAGTATGGATAAAAAAATCAAAACAAATATGTTGTTTTGATTGATCCCCTTGATGGTTCTTCTAAAATTGATGTGAATGTCTCTGTAGGGACGATCTTTTCAATTTACCGGCGTATGACTCCTTTGGGAACCCCTGTCATTGCAGCAGACTTTTTGCAAGCAGGAGATCAGCAGGTGGAGTCAGGATATGTGATCTATGGCACCTCAACCATGTTGGTTTATACTACTGGAAATGGAGTGAATGGCTTTACCTTAAATCCAGCATGAGGCACATTTTATTTGTCGCATCCCAATATGATTTATCCGAAAAATGGATCTATTTATTCCATCAATGAAGGAAATTATATTCATTTCCCATTGGGTGTAAAAAATTATATTAAGTACTGTCAAATGGAATCAGAAGATCGTCCTTATACCTCGAGATACATTGGTTCTCTGGTATCAGATTACCATCGTAATATGATTAAGGGAGGTATTTACTTGTATCCGGAAACGGCTAAGAATCCGAGTGGAAAACTTCGTTTACTATATGAATGTAATCCGATGGCTCTTATTGCGGAGCAGGCAGGAGGGAAAGCCATTAATGGAGAAAAGCGAATTATGAGTATAAAACCAACATCATTACATCAGCGGGTCGCTTTTTATTGTGGGAGCCGTAAAATGGTAGAGGAATTGGCAGATTTCTTTTTAAAAAATCCTTAATGAGTGGTTTATTAAACTTTTGACAGAAATAAAAAGCCTAAACGGTCCTTACTGCATACTAATCCATAAATATTTCAAACCAATGACGATACTGATTAATGAAAAGTACTCCCATATTTAGCCATTTTAATCAAAGTCTTGGCAGGAGCAAAGCGCTCACCATAGGTGCTTCTGAAGTCTTCCATACGCGCTATAACAGGAGCGATGCCCCAGGTATCTAATGCTCGAAAGGGTCCTCCTGTAAAAGGCAAAAATCCAATGCCAAATACAGCACCTAAATCGCCATCTGTGGGATTCGCAATGATCCCTTCTTCTAAGCAAAGTACTGCCTCATTTAACATAAGGAAGACCGCCCGATCTTGGATGTCTACTATAGGCAGGGATTGATTCCCTTTTCCTTTAAAGAAGTCGTAGGCTGTTGCATCGACTCCTGTCTTTTTTCCTTTGACATCATAGCAAAAGAATCCTTTCTTATTTTTACGGCCTTTTCTACCTGCTGCATCCATTTCAATAACCGCTTCAGAAACTTCAAAACCGGCTCTTCCAGCTACATTTTTCTTCGAACTTTCCGTAACATGTGCGGCAATATCTAAACCCACTTCATCGAGTAGAGAAATGGGGCCAACGGGGAATCCTTTTTTCTTTAATGATCGATCTACCGTTTCGATTGCGAGACCCTCGTCTAACATGAGGAGGCATTCGTTAGTATAGGGTGCCAATATTCGGTTGACATAAAATCCAGAACCATCCTTGACCACAATACAGGTTTTCCCTTGTTTAATACCCATATCATAGCAAGAGGCAATGACCCAATCTGCGGTTGTATCCGTTTTGACAATTTCCAATAGGGGCATTTTAGGCACAGGTGAAAAATAATGCATTCCAATCACTTGTGCAGGGTTTTTTGCATATTGGGACATTTCAGTGACAGAGAGCGAAGAGGTATTGGAGGCGATGATTACATCTTCTTTGCAATGTTTTTGAATATCTTCAATGACTTGCTTCTTGACATCCATCCGTTCAAGTACTGCTTCGATTACTACATCAACTTTATCATAGTTGTCATAAGTTAATTGTCCCTGGACCCGACCTATTTGTTGTTCGGCTTGGAGTTTAGTGATGCTTTTAAAACCCAATTTTTTACTGATGCTTTTCCAAATCTGGCGAGAGGCATTGCTCAGCATATCGGCATTGATATCTTTGAGCAAGACATCAATTCCTCGGGTGGCGCTGATTTCAGCAATACCAGCACCCATGAAACCCGCACCTATCATCCCTAATTTCTTCAGGGGTTTAGCACCCGTGTAAGGATTTTTTTTATTGTTGGACATACCAAAAAAGAGGGCACGTAAAGCCGCACTTTCAGGAGTCAACATCAATCGTTCAAATCCTTCGAGTTCTTTTTCATATCCAGCCTTGAGCCCTTTTTTATAACTGGTCTCGACGCAATCTATAATGGCAGGAATAGCAGGATAATTTCCTTGAGACTGCTTTAAGGCCATTTTTCGGGCCTGCTTGAATAAAAGACCTCTTCCTAGGGCACTTTCCAATATTTTGGAACTTAATGGTAGTTTGGATTTACGTACGATAGGTTGCTGGATGAGTTTTTTTGCCATTACCAAGGCGGCTTGAAGTAGCTTGCCCTCATCAGTGATCTCATCAATTAGGCCTATTTTTTTAGCTCTGAAAGCATTCAAAGTTTTGCCAGTCAGCATCATGTCTAATGCTTTTTGAATACCTATCAGGCGGGGCAAGCGCTGGGTACCTCCACCACCCGGGAGTAGGCCTATTTGGACTTCAGGCAAGCCCATTTTAGTATGTGTAGCAAGAGTAGCAATCCGTCCTTGACAAGCCAGGGCGATTTCGGTACCTAAACCGACACAAGCCCCATTAATGGCAGCGATAAAAGGCTTTTTCGAATGTTCAATACGGTCTAATGAGGCATGACCTTTGGCTTGAAAAGGTCTGAAATCGCCTTCTTTTTCAATTTGAAAAGATTTAATATCAGCCCCTGCCATAAAATCTTTTTTACCACTGATAAAGATGACGGCGTGTATTTGATCATCTTCGATCAGTTGATTCCCCAAGGTTTCAAAAATGCCAATAACACTTGGAGAAACAACATTCATTTTTTCATGTTGATGATCGAGGGTACATACTGCGATGTTTTCTTGAACGTCAACGGTAACAAAATCTTCTAACTTCATAGTCATGATATTTTTTTAATGAGAACGTTTGAAATTTATGATAAGGTTTTTATGAGCATGGCATGACCATGAGCACCCGCAGCGCAAGCCGCGAGGAGGCCATAAGTTCCTTTTTCATGTTTTAACCTATTACATGTGGTAGTTAATAATCTACCGCCTGTAGCACCAAAAGGATGTCCAATAGATAGCGAACCTCCCCATAGGTTGAACTTTTCCATTGGGACTTCACCCAAAGCTTTTTTTAGTCCAAGTTCATTAACGGCAAAATCCTCAGACGCTAAGGCCTTTAAATTAGATAATATTTGACCGGCAAAAGCTTCATGAAATTCGATGACGTCTATGTCGTTAAAGGTCATTTTTTGGCGGTCCAATAATTTTGAAACCGCATAAGCGGGTCCTAGAAGGAGTTCATCCTCTAAACGTTGTCCCGTAAATACATAATCCACAACTTCTGCTTTTGGAATAAATCCTAAGGCCTTGGCCTTTTCCTCCGACATTAAGAGTACGGCGCTGGCACCATCTGTGAGAAATGAAGAATTTGCCGCAGTGAGTGTTCCGAATTTTTTATCGAAAGCAGGACGTAAACGAGCCAATTTTTCAATTTTACTATCTGCTCTTATTCCATTATCGGTCTGAATTTCTTTGAATTTTGGTGGAAGCTTTACTCTTACCATTTCCTCAGTTAAAAATCCTTTTTCTTGGGCTTGAGCAGCCATTTGATGGGATCTTACTGCATAAGCATCTTGCTCGGCTCTTGGAATTCCAAACCTTGCTGCCATGATATCACAATCGGCACCCATGGCTTTGTTGGTGGTATATTCAGCTATGGCTGGTCTTTCAGGTATAAAGTCTGAGAAACGCAGGCCGGTTAGAAATTTGAGACCATCGCCCAATCCTTTGAGTTTTTGAGCAAGGAATAATTTTTTACGCATTTTCCTTGGGAACTGTATGGGCGCATCCGATGTATGATCAATACCTCCTGCAATCATAATATCCGCTTGCCCCGTCATGATTTCTTGACAGGCGTCTGCAATCGCTCTATTGGCAGAAATACAGGCTTGAGAAACGGTCCGGCAAGGTACTTTTTGGGGTATTCCAGCCACCAATGCAGCTTCTCTAGCGACATTGGGGGTTTTTACATTGGCAATGACATTACCTAAGACCACTCCGTCTATTAATTGAGGATCGATGCCTGTTTTTTTCAATAAACCTTTGATGGCAAAACCACCCAATTGATAGGAGAGTAAATCCATATAATCGGTACCTGAACGGAGAAAGGGTGTTCGGCAACCTTCGATAATAACTACCTTGTGCAGTGGGTTCATGATGCTAATTTTTTAATTAATTTAAAATAATTCAACTTTTTAAACATATCAGAATGGATATTTTTTTTGTATTAAAGCATGATCGGTAATTTCTCTACTTAAAGCTTTTGGATTCTGTAGATAGGGTGGCAGAAGTTTGCCCACAAAGTAGTTCAAGATACGCTTTTCAAATCCAGAAGCGAAGCTGTCGATGGCTTCTTTGGCTTCATTTTGTACTTTATTCAGTGATTTATAGAGATAGAGTTGAGCTATTTTTTCTTGAATAGATAAATCCGCAATGTCCTGATTAGAGGAGGCCAACTTTCGAACTTTTAAATAGACGCTTTCTGCCACATAAGCTTCTGCCAATATCGAAGAGAGGTTCAGAATAATTTCCTGTTCTTTGATAAGGTCTTGTTTTAGCTTTTTACCAGCAGCGCCTAAAATTAATAAAAAGGTATTTTTTAGACCTTTGATCAACCTTTGCTCCCGTTTCCAACGGAGGCCTTTGCCCCAACGGAAATGTTCAAAAAGGACCATTAAGGGTATTTTTTTACCCGCGCCATTGAGATCAATTTCTTTAGTTTTTAATCCTTTTTTGATCAGTTCGGCGACCGAAAGCATGCCATTAATGTCATTGGTACCCTCGTATATTTTAGTGATTCGAGAATCTCTGTAAGCCATTTCTAGACCTAACTCTGCCGCATATCCCATACCGCCATGAATTTGCATGACTTCATCTGTAGCGTAACACGCTAAGTCGGCACCCACAACTTTTAAAATGGCACATTCAATGGCAAATTCTTTGACACCGTTGAGTTTGGATGCCCCATCGTTTACGCCATTTTTAACTAGGGCATTTATTTTTTCATCTACATTTTTACCTGTCCGATAGACGGCTGCCTCTAGGGCATAGGTCTGAGTGATGATAGTTCCAATCTTCTGCTTTATTGCTCCAAAATTAGCTATAGGTTGATCAAACTGCTGACGTTTTAGGGCATATTCAATACCTCTAGTCACAGAGAACTTGCCTGCCCCCACGCCACCCGAAGCAATTTTAATTCTTCCTGTATTGAGGATATTTAGAGCCATTTTAAAGCCTGCTTCTCGATCTCCCAATAAATTTTGAGAAGGGACAATACAATTATCAAAAAATATTTGTACCGTAGAGGAGGCTTTGATTCCCATTTTTTTCGCTTCTTCTCCGACACTGAATCCGGGATAATTTCGTTCCACAATAAATGCGGATAAATTTTTATCGTCTTCTATTTTTGCAAATACAATATAGACATCGGCAAAGCCACCATTGGTGATCCAAATTTTCTGACCATTGAGACTGTAAGAAGTTCCATCGGCAGAGAGCACGGCTTTTGTTCTTGCTGAATTGGCATCTGATCCCGAATTGGGCTCGGTTAATGCATAAGAGGCGATTAATTTTCCGCTGGCGATACCGGGTAAATATTGTTGTTTTTGTTGTTCATTCCCGTAATAATAAATGGGTAGGGACCCTATGGAGGTTTGTGCACCTAGGGTGGTAGCAAAGGCAAAACCCGAAGCCAAAGCTTCATTGAACAAGATACCGGTATTGAAATCAAGACCCATACCTCCGTAGGCTTCCGAAATACTGATGCCACAAAGACCTAGGTCACCCGCCTTTTTTAGCAGCGCTAAGATTTTATTACGATCTTCTGGAAGGGTTGCCTCTAACTCTCTGCCATTTTTAAAGAAAGGCTCTTGGATATTTTGAACGCAAAAATCAATGACCATCTCTTTGATCATTAATTGTTCCTCCGTAAATTCTTCTGAGATGAAAATATCATCAGGGGTGGCATCATCCACTATGAATCCGCCCCCAGTCAGGCGGGAACGAGGCGGGTTAGTATTCATTTTTTGGGTTAAGGGGTCTTCCATGAATTTACATATATGACTTGTAAAAAACTACTAGCAAACACAAAATAGCCTTACAAGGATTTAATATTTTAATAATAAGTTGCTCCATTGTACCCGATAGTCTACCACCAAATAAGCGATAGGGATAGAAGAGTTATTAAACTTAAAGTTAGATAAAATTGTTATGCATGCAGCGTAATTTATGAAATAATAAATACTCAAAATGGATTAATAATAGATCATGTATTATTTCAGGTTACTCAGCCAAACCAATGGCCTTTTCGGAACTGCTCTAATCTAATTAAAGCCTAATTTTTCTCTTCAATTAATAATTAACTTTGTCTCCGTGCAACTTTATTGCTTCATGTGGCATCCCCTTATTGTAACCTTAAATATTAATGTTGTTGATCCAAAAATCAATTGTTCTTGATGAAATCTTGTTGAAATGCAAAAACAAGGATAAAACGGCTCAAAACAAGCTTTTTGAAAAGTTAGCACCTAGAATGCTCGGCATTTGCTTTCGATACATAGCCGATCGGTCTGAGGCTGAACACATCATGATTGAGGGAATGGTTAAAGTTTTTAATAAAATTGGTCAATATAAAGGTGATAGTCCTTTTGAGGCTTGGGTCAGACGCATCATGATCAATGAATGCTTAATGTACTTGAGAAAAACAAAAAAGATGACCTTACTAGAAACTTCTCTTGATACTTATGAGGGAAAAATCGCGGGCCATTGGCCGGAAGATTCCATTGATTCTGAAGTACTTGTTGGATTGATTCAGTCTCTTCCTTTAGGTTACCGTAGTGTATTTAACCTATATGCTATAGAGGGATATTCACATGCTGAGGTTGCCGAGATGCTTCAAATAAGCGTGAATACATCGAAATCACAGTTAAGTCGAGCCAGAAGTTTTTTGCAGAAGAGATTGGTAGCATTAAATATCCAGAAACCTAAAAACCATCGCAATGAAATCATCTAATGAAATCGATCGTAAGTTTAAGAATGGTGTGGACAATTTTGAACTCACGCCTAAATCAAATAGTTGGGATCAAGTGGCCGAGAAAATCGATCAAAATAACAATCATCATTTTTGGATGGCGAGCGCCGCGGCTGTTTCACTGCTCTGCATCTTCACTTTTATATTGGTTCAAACAATGTCTGAATCATCAACCGAACCAGTGCTGGTGGTTAAAAATGCATTTAATTCAGAACTACCCAAGGCCATCCCTGAATTAGAAGTGAATAAAGAATCTGAAGTTCCCGTAATTATTCCGAAGATGGACCTTATTAAGCTGGCTAAGTCACCTGAAATCCTTGAGGATGATCATCCTGAGCGCTCAGCAAAGGTAATGATCTCACTGAAATCAAAATTTTTTGAACCTATCGCGGTTTCGGAGCCCAAATTCTCGATTCAATTGACCTATTTGATAGGTTCTGATGATGTAGTTATGAGTAAAAAGGAATCACAAAGAAAGACACTCGCCAAGATTTTAAAATATGCGAGAAACAAGGCTCCTGCCGATATCATTGGAGACTTAAGAGCGGCAAAAAACAACTTTTTGCAGTTTGAAAAAATGATTGCTAAAAATGATTGATTATATAACACCTCCATATATTATGCGCTTTTTCTTATTATGCATCTTGACTTATCCTTTGTCATTATTTGCCGATCCTACCGCTGATACGGTGATTATAGAGTTTGAGGATGAAACCCAAATCATCATTTATGCTGAGACCAGAGCACAATTGAAACAACTCAATGATTACAACATTAATCAGATTGTTTCGGATTTGAATAATGCTGTGGGTGGAAAGGAGTTACCAGATTATTATCATATAAAAAACAACTCTGGTAATAGATATTTAAAGGATTCAACCCTCATTTATGAAAGTGGGAAGGATTTTAAGATTCGAATGGGTAATGTAACTCTTGTAATTGATGGGCTCAAAGAAGATCAAAGTTTAGAAGATAAATGGTATGAATTGGCAGATGAATTTTCAAATTGGAATTATGAGGGAGGGCAACAATATCATTACGATAGTATTGAAGGTTTCACCAGAACCTCGAGAACCTATTATAAAAAAAAGCCATGGATTACTGATTTGAAGCGTTATAGTTACGATGAAGATCAAGATAGAGGCACCCTTCATGATTTTAATATTGAAATGGGATTAAATAATTGGTTAGATAAAGGTGGAAGTCTCAATGGTCTTGCTGAGGACCGCTATTCGGTTAAACCCTGGGGCTCATGGTATTTTGGATTGGCCTCGGTCAATAAAACCCACCTTAAGAATTCTTTGTTTTTAGAATGGGGAGCAGGGTTAAGCTGGTACAATTGGAAATTGGAAGTTCCAAGTTATCAGATCACTAAAGCTACCACCCAAGTCAAATTTGCTCAGCCGGTCAATATAAGGGAGATAGATCCTATTAAGAGCAAATTGGTGGCGAGCTATTTGAATGTTTCATTGGTCCCTTTATTCGATTTTGCCCAAGGCACGCGTAAGGTCATCGTGAATGAAGCAGGTAGTTTTAAATGGAATAGGTCAAAAAAAATAGGCTTTCGAATAGGGGTAGGTGGTTACCTAGGCTATCGGATGTATGGACGTTCAAAATATGTGTATAAAGAAGATAATAAGTTAAGAAATAAAGAAAAAGACAAAGGGAACTTTTATTTGAGTAATGTGCGCTATGGACTCAGAGGTAGAGTTGGCTGGAAAGGAATGGATCTTTTTGTTAACTACGATTTAAATCAAGTTTTCACCAGTGGTAACGGGCCTGAGTTAAATGCCTTTTCCTTTGGGATCATTCTGTAATTAGAAGTAGGCATTAAATTAAAGAGTGTCATTATGATGATTACACTCGTACACATCAAGGCGTTTAGGGGATCACCTTTTTTCGAACACCCTTACATAATCTATGATTAGTTTTTGAGAGGTGAGATCAGGATCTATACCTTGAGCACCACCCCAATTCCCACCCATGGCCAAATTAATAATCAAGTTATGTGCTTGATAAAAAGGCCACTCTAGGTCATTGGCTGTTTTGTCGTAGACATAAGAGGGCACTCCATCAATAAGGCCTAACATTTCATTTGGACTCCACTCCATGGTGTAGGTATGAAAACTACCGACCATATCTGTAACCGGGGTAGTACTTGTTATCTGATTATTGCGTTTAAAATAATAAGCAGGAGTATGAACGGATAGATGGGCGATACCATCTCCCGAAAGTGGATGTATTTCATAACCGACATTCTCTAAAATATCTATTTCCCCACAATATGGCCAGGAGCCCTCATCAACATAGCTATCTCCTAACAGCCATCCAGCGGCCCAATATCCTTTTTTGTTGGGAACACGAGCTCTAAATTCTATTTTCCCATACAAAAAGGAAACTTTACCTCTGGTAGTAAGACGGGCCGAGGTCCATATATTTGTTTGTGCTTCTTTAAGGGCCTCTATGATGAGGTTTCCTTCTTTTACTCTCGCATTTTTTTGATTTGCCTTGGTATAATATTGAATTTCGTCATTTCCCCACCCCCAATTGCCTACATCGAACACCCATTTTGAGGTATCTATCTCAGTTCCATTAAATTCATCAGACCAGACCATGGCCCAGTCTTCACCCTCCATGCGCTGGGTATAGGTTTGAGGTGAGGATTCATGAATGGACATCAATTCAAATGTTATTTTTTGAATCTTAGCCACACCCTTGATATGTAATTTAATCTTATGTGCACCGGCATTCAAGGGACTCCCATATACAAGGCCATAACCAAGGTTTTTATCAAAGGAAATTTGGCCTGTAATCTTGTAGTGTCTTGCTTCTTTATTGTCTACATAATCTTCAAGATAAACAGTCGCATCGGAGTGACCGGAGCCATAAATTTTTACTTGATACCGTCCCGATTGAGGGACGTTCAAATCAAAAATGATCCAACCCTGATTTGCCGCATTAAATTGTCCATCTTCCACTTTTACATCTGTTGATATTTCGGAATAGTTAGTTGTAGAGAGTGATATGAGGTCTAATTCTTGAAATTGGACCTCCTTTTCTTGATGCAACGATTTAGCGGTACAACACATTAAAAAAATGAGAATAGGGGTAATTGATTTTAGGGTCATTTGATCAATGCGGTTTCAAGTTCCTCCAAGGATTTTCCTTTGGTTTCTGGTAATATTTTTAATAAGACAAAGAAACCCACCGCAGCAATAGCACCAAAGATGAAGAAACTCATGGCGTTGCCTAAGTTTGATAACTCCCATGGAAATACAAGCTGTACGGCAGAGCTTATAAATGAATTAACGAAGGCAACAATGCCAATGGCAATTCCCCTATATTTAATGGGATATAACTCAGACAATAAGACCCACATGACGGGTCCAAGTGAGAAGGCAAAGCAGGCAATAAATCCTAAAATACCTACAAGAATTAAAGTAGCATTTATTTGAGTCGCTGCCTCAAGAATTACGCCGTCGTTTTTAGAATAAGAACGGTTTCCCAAGACAGTTTTCATATCTTCTTTAAAGGCGACATCATTTTGGTAGATCTTACCCGCCAGAGGGATTAGATTTTGGGCTTTTTCAAATTTGAATTGGGCAATATCTTGCGATGTGAGCTGATAAGTTGCTTGATTAAAGCCGAAGGCACATAAAAGCAAACTAAAAGCAATTCCAGCAGTACCAACCAACAGTAAGGGTCTTCTTCCTGCCCGGTCAATTAAGTACATCGCAATAAAGGTGAAAATGACAGTAACAGAGCTTAATAGAATACCGGATGAAAAAGCGGCATCGGTACCGATCCCAGTTTGTTTAAAAATAGAGGTAGCATAAAAATAGATGGCATTTATCCCTGTAATTTGCTGTAAAACACCGATTACCAATCCTACGATCATAATAAAACGTAAACTGGGTTTTAAAATATCGGTCCATTTGAATTGCTGTAGTTCTCTGTCTTTATCGATACTTTTTTCTATCGAAAATATTTCCTTTTCAGCCCTATTTTTACCGTGAATTTGATTTAAGACTTGTTTGGCTTCTATATATTTATTTTTAAAATAAAGCCATCTGGGACTCCTTGGCACGAAGAATAATACCAGAAAATAGAGCAGTGCTGGAAAGAGTTCTACACCGAGCATCCACCTCCATACATTCTCATCATTCAAGAATAAATGCTCAGGGCTATTGTATTTATTGAAAAAATAATTACTCAAAAAAGCAGCAAAGAATCCCAAAACAATGTTTAACTGCTGTATTGAGACTAAAACTCCTCGATTTTCAGCCATTGAAATTTCAGCGATATACATGGGTGCTAAAATTAGAGCAGCACCAAATGCGAGCCCTCCAATCATTCTGGCCAGAGACAACATCTCATAGGTAATCGCATAAGCTGAGAGCAATGCCGATACGGCATAGAGAAAGGCAACCAATAAGAGCATTTTTTTTCGTCCCAAACGATCACTCAACCGCCCAGAAAAAATCATGGCAATCATGGCTGCCCAAGAAGGAGCACTGACCACCCATCCAATCTGCCCATCGGTTAAATTGAATTCAGGTCCGACGTAAGACATCACACCTGAAATAATACCCGCATCAAACCCAAATAAAAATCCTCCGAGAGAAACGACAAAGGAGATGAACAGTAATTTTTTTGACATATTTTTTTAGATTATTGCGAGTTTTTTTCTGGTTTATGTTCTACTTTCTATTAAAATAGAAACTCAATTTATATAGAAATTAGTTTGGGATTGATTTTGAAACCCAACGACTTAATTTTTAATTGAAATTGTTTAAGTGCAAGATTTTCATGAAATAGTAGGATAAACATCATCTTTGTAGAAATATTGCAGTTTTTAGATGAACTTTTACTTGTTTTATTAAGTTAATTCAGGGTATTATTGTTTTTATGCAAAAAGTTAACATAATTGGTTCTGGCTTTTCTTCTTTGTCTGCTGCATGCTATTTGGCCAAGGCCGGATTTGAGGTAGAGGTATTTGAAAAAAACACATCTATAGGAGGAAGGGCTCGAAAAATGGTCAAAGAAGGATTTACTTTTGATATGGGCCCTAGCTGGTATTGGATGCCTGATGTTTTTGACAAATTTTTTCAAGATTTTGGAAATAAAACCTCAAATTTCTATGAATTGAAACGCCTCGCCCCGGCCTATCGGGTTTATTTTGAAGATGGTTCCTCAGTAGAGATCCCAGATTCATTAGAAGAAATTTTCAAAATATTTGAAAAAGAAGAAGCGGGAGCGGGTTACCTTTTAGCTAAATTTCTTGAAGATGCGGGCCATAATTATCGCATAGCTATTGAAAAATTGGTTTATAAACCAGGTATTTCTCCGCTTGAACTCGTGACCTATGAAACTGTCAAGAAGCTAGATCAGTTTGTCATGACCATTAGCCATCAAATAAGGAAACGCTTCAAGAATCCAAAGCTCGTCAAAATTTTGGAATTTCCTGTGTTATTTTTGGGAGCTAAACCTCAAAATACGCCAGCATTTTATAATTTCATGAATCATGCAGATTTCGTTTTGGGTACTTGGTATCCCATTGGAGGGATGTACAAAGTAGTAGAGGCCATTGAAAGTTTGGCTTTATCACTGGGTGTGAAAATACATACAGGAAGTAATGTAGAAAAAATAGCGACAGAAAATGGTGTCGCAAATGGCCTGGTGATTGATGGAGTATGGACGCCCTCGGATGTTGTGCTTAGTGGGGCAGATTATCATCACACAGAAACGTTATTGCCTAGTAATCTAAGATCTTACAATGAATCTTATTGGGAGAAAAAAACATTTGCTCCGTCTTCACTATTGTTTTATGTCGGTTTTGATAAAAAACTAACTGGTATACTACATCACATGTTGTTTTTTGATACTGATTTTGAAGCCCATGCCAGTGAAATATATGACGACCCTAAATGGCCGAAGGCTCCTTTATTTTATGCCAGTTTTACGAGTCTGACCGATCCTTCAGTAGCTCCCGAGGGTAGAGAAAGTGGTTTTTTCCTCGTTCCTTTGGCACCTGACTTAGAAGATTCTGAAATCTTACGAGAAAAGTATTTTGATATGATACTCGCACGATTAGAAAAGTACACTAAGCAACCCATCAAAGCATTCATTTCCTTTAAGGAGTCCTATTGTCTCAACGATTTTAAGGAGGATTATAATTCTTATAAAGGAAATGCTTACGGACTGGCTAATACCTTATTCCAGACTGCATTTTTAAGGCCGAAAATAATGAGTAAAAAAGTAAAAAATTTATATTTTACTGGACAATTAACCGTCCCAGGACCCGGCGTACCCCCTTCTTTGATTTCTGGTAAAATTGCGGCGGAGCTGATTTCTCAAAACACGAGTAAACAAAGATTAACATGACGTTGTTGTACGATGAATTGACCCAGGCGTGTAGCAAAGAAGTAACCCTAAAATACAGTACTTCCTTTTATAAGGCTGTAAACCTATTGTCTCCAATCATTCAACAAGACATTCATAATATTTATGGGTTTGTGAGATTTGCAGATGAAATTGTAGATACCTTTCATGAGCACAATCAAGAGGAATTACTTAAGCAATTTGAAGAAGATTTTTATGCGGCACTTAAGGTAGGAATTAGTTTAAATCCTATTCTCAATTCCTTTCAAAAAACGATTCTTAAGTATGATATTGACATATCCTTAATCGATGCTTTTATGCGAAGCATGAAAATGGATCTCTATAAATCGCAATATAGTACCCAGGAGGAGTATAAGCAATACATATATGGATCTGCTGACGTGGTCGGCTTGATGTGTCTTAAAGTTTTTGTCGAAGGTGATCAAAGCTTGTATGAATCACTAAAAGAAAGTGCCATGCGGTTGGGTTCAGCTTTTCAAAAAGTAAATTTCCTGAGAGATATCAAAAATGATCTAGATGTGTTAAATCGCTCTTATTTTCCCCAAGTGGACTTGGAGAATCTTGATGAACCATCTAAAGACGGTATTATCAAAGAAATACAGGAAGATTTTCAGGCAGCGAAAATCGGAATTGCACAGTTGCCTTTAGTTGCTAAATTAGGGGTTTATACTGCTTATTCATATTATTTCGAGCTTATGGTAAAATTGAAAAAAACACCGTCATCAAGACTTTTGGAAACTAGAATAAGAGTGAATAATTTCATGAAAACTTATTTATTTTTTAAATCTTATTTAAAAGTTAAATTTAATTTCGTTTGAAACTCATTTTTATTTGGTTCATATTAACAGCACTGTTTATTCCTGACTTGAGTATCAGGGAGGAATTTCACAGTCAAAAAATTACGCAGGCTTATTTAGATGCATTACAATCAGATGCGCAATGGGATTTAAATCCTTTGGTAATGGCTTATGTAGGAGTCTCGGAGACCATGTTGGCAGAAAATGCTTTCTGGCCTGGAGAAAAATGGAATTATTTCAATAGTGGTAAAGAAAAAATTGAAAAGGCGATTGATCAAAACAAAGACAACCCAGAATTAAGATACCTCCGACTGCTAGTTCAACTTAATGCACCTAGCTTTTTAAGCTATGATGAAAGTGTTGAAAAAGATTTGGAATTTTATATCAATAATATTTTGAATTCAGGATTAAAAATGACGTGGATAAAAAAATTTTGTGACAATTTATTAAATGGTAAACATCTATCCGATTTACAACAGGGTCGGTTGAATGCTTTTTTACTTGATATAAATGATTAATTTTGAATAGTTAAAATGTATTGGTCTCGATGAACATCATTGCTTTTATAAGTACTTTCTTTTTTATGGAATTCGTAGCTTGGTTTGCCCATAAATACATTATGCATGGCCTATTTTGGAATCTTCATGAGGACCATCATACCAGAGAAAATGAGGTACACATTTTTGAACGAAATGACAGTTTCTTTTTGATTTTTGCCACCCCAAGTATGCTCTGCATCGTATTAGGTGCCCATTTCTCTATTTTTTATCTGATGGCTATTGGCTATGGTATCGCAGCTTATGGTCTTTGTTATTTTTTGGTGCATGACATCTTTATACATCAAAGAATAAAAATTTTCACCAGATCAAATAATGTTTATTTGCGTGCCATACGTAAAGCCCATAAAATACATCATAAAAACCGGACGAAAGAGGAAGGTGAGTGCTTTGGGATGCTACTGGTCCCACTCAAGTATTTCAAATCAGAGTGGAGCAAATGAAGCATTATTTATATTTGATAATAGATATTGTAACTATTTTTATACCTTTTTTTTTCAGTTTTCATCCTCGCATAGAATTTCATAAGAAATTCAAAGCTTTTTTTCCTGCTATGGTCCTCAGTGGGTGTGCTTACCTCAGCTGGGATATTTACTTTACTGTGCAAGGAATTTGGGGTTTTAACCCAGATTATCTCATGGTACTGCGTATTTGGCAGTTGCCCATTGAAGAAGTGCTCTTCTTTATATGTATCCCTTTTGCTTGTGTTTTTTCTCATTACACATTGATAGCGATCTTTCCACAGGGTGGATTGTCCAAAGGAATGACTAATCTAATCAGTGCTTGTTTAGCACTGATTTTAGTGCTGATGGTGGTTTTCTTTTTTGATAAAACCTACACTGCTTTCAATGCTTTTTTTACATTGACCATATTGGTATTCACTAGTGTATCAAAACCTATATTGTTGAGGAGGTTTTACATTGCTTGGGGCCTACTTATGTTGCCCTTTTTAATGGTCAACGGTGTGCTAACGGGTAGTTTAATTGATGCACCCATCGTATGGTACAATGATGCTGAGAATTTAGGTATCCGAATTTTTACCATTCCAGTAGAGGATGTATTCTACGGCATGGGCTTGGTTATGCTGAATATTTTATTGACTGAAACCTTTTTACCTAAAGCCTTAAAGTACAGACCTCGTTAATCTTGATGAGAAGTAAGGCCTATTTTATAGGTACTCAAGGCTCTTTCACGAGCTAATTTATGGTCAACCATTGGGGGGACATAGTCAAAGGAATCTAATTCAGGGATCCATTTTTTTACATAAATTCCTTTGCCATCGAATTTTTGTTGTTGAGAAGTTGGATTAAATACCCTAAAATAAGGGGTAGCATCACAGCCCGTACCTGCCGACCATTGCCAGTTACCGTTATTCGAAGAAAGCTCATAATCTAAAAGTTTTTGAGCAAAATAGGCTTCGCCCCAACGCCAATCAATGAGTAAATGTTTACAAAGAAAACTTGCAGTGACCATTCGCACGCGATTATGCATATATCCCGTGGCGTTCAATTGTCTCATGCCCGCATCAACCATCGGATAACCCGTCTTACCTGCACACCATTTTTCAAATTCCTGTTCATCATTTCTCCATACAATGCTATTGTATTTCACCTTAAAGTTCTCAGTGACTACCCTTGGAAAATGGTAGATTATTTGCATGAAAAATTCGCGCCAGATCAATTCACTTAAAAAGACCGCATCTGTTTCTTTAAGCGTACCGATTATTTTCCGAACACTGACACTCCCAAATCTCAAATGTGGACTCAGATAGCTTGTATTATCGGTACTAGGTAAGTCTCTACTTTTGATGTATTCGCTCAGTGATGAGAGATCATAAGGCTTGACCTTTATGGTGGCAACTTTGAAATTCATACTACTCAAAGCAGGTACAACTTGCGTTTTTTTATAGAGGGCTTTGAAGTTTGAAGCTTCAGATGGTAACATTTCTTTGCTGAAATGAGAAAGCCATTTATTTTTATAGGGAGTAAAAACAGTATAAGGTTTGCCATCTGCCTTTAAAATTTCATTTTCTTCAAAAATGACCTGATCCTTGAAGATATGTAAAGCAATACCATTTTCTGAGAGTAATGTGGCAATTTCTTGATCTCTTTTCCGTGCATAGGGTTCATAGTCTTTATTAATGAACACGGAGGAGATGTCGTAACTCTCTAACAAAGACTTCCAAACATTAAGTGGATTACCAAACATACATTGTACTCCACTTTCAAATTGATGAAGGCTTGAGTTGATATCTGTTAATAAATCATGAATAAAACCCAATCGGGCATCTTTTTTTGGCAAATCGGATAAAATATCTTGATCAAATATAAATATGGGAAGTACTTGGTTACCTGATTTTAACGCTGCATGAAGCGCAGTGTTATCTTCAAGTCGAAGATCTCTTCGAAACCAAAAAATAGCAATTTTCATTTATTTTGTAAGATTATTTAACATGCCTTTGAAGATAAAACCATGAAAGGGAAAAACAGCATACCAGTAAAGTCGACCCCAAACACCTTTGGGCCTGAAAGTAGCCGTTTGCTCTAAATTGGTTCCTTGAACTTTGAATTCTAACCAAGCTTCCCCAGGGAGTTTCATTTCAGCAAATAAGAGTAATCTACCTTCTTCTTTGTCCGCATATAAAACACGCCAAAAATCTATGGCATCCCCAACATGGAGAATATCTTCTTGCGTTCTACCTCTACGCAGTCCAACCCCTCCAAACAGTTTATCTATAAACCCTCGTAATTTCCATAATCCATTGGCATAATACCAACCTCTCTGACCTCCAATACGCCATATACGATCAACACATTCTTGCTTGTGTGATATTTTATTGGATCTTTTATCTTGAAAACAGCCAAAAATGGGTACTTGAAGAAATTCGGAGATATTGAGATTAAATGCACTACTGATCAGGGAATCTTTCCAGCTGGATACAATCCTATTTTCTACAATTTCTGACAGCGTTCTTTTGAGTGCTTCTTGATATTTGATGGGTTCAATATTTATAATTTTGAATAATTCAAGGTTTCTACATACCACCTCAACTTTCATACTACTGACTAGGGCAGAAGCCAATTTGAAAGAGGTGGAAGTAACAAAGTAGAGCCAGTAAGAGGATAATTTTGGAGTCATTATGGGTACGGTAAAGATTAATCTTTTCAAGTTTCGAGCCTTTGCAAATCCTAAAAGTATTTCTTTGTAGGTCAAGACTTCAGGACCTCCAATGTCAAAATTTTTATCATAGGTTTTCTCATTCCCTAGGGTTTTGATAAGACAATCTAGGACATTATCAACTCCTATAGGTTGACATTTAGTGTTAAGCCATTTGGGGGTAATCATGAGGGGTAATTTTTCGACTAAGTCACGAATGATCTCAAAAGAAGCACTGCCCGAACCTATAATGATACCTGCACGTACAGTGGTCAAAGGATAAGAGCCTAGGCCCAATTCATGCTCTACCGTACGTCGCGATGATAAATGTGCTGACAATGAATCCTCATTGGTAATGCCACTGAGGTATACTACATGTTGCAGGTCTTTGTCTTTCATAATTTCACGAAAATGGATAGCAGATTGTTTCTCTAATTTTTCATAATCATGGGTGTTGGACATAGAATGCATCAGATAATAAGCTCCTTCAATGTCTTGAGGTATTTTTTCTAGAGACTTGAAATCCAAGAAATCGACTTCAATAACATCTATCTTATCTAAAATGGAAGCGGGCGCTGAAAATCTATTTTTGTCTCGGACGGTACAAACTATGTTGTGGCCATGATATATTAATTCTAGGAGTAGTCTTTTTCCTATGTAGCCCGTTGCTCCCGTTAATAATATTTTCATGCGGCAAATATCAAACTTTCTTCTTTCTCAATATAAGCTTTTTTATATCTTTCTCAAGGGCATTAGGTGGTGTATAAGGTCCGTATCTACGAAAGGGTATTCCTTCATTGGAGATTAAGAACTTGGTAAAGTTCCACTTGATTCGACTTCCAAATAATTCAGATATTTCATTCTTTAAGTATTTAAATACAGGATGTGCATTGGGGCCATTTACTTTTATTTTTGACATCAATTGAAAGGTGACTCCGTATTTTAAAAGGCAGGAAGTTTCCATTGTCTCATTCGATTCAGGTTCCTGAGACATGAATTGATTACAAGGAAAGCCCAAGATGACGAGCCCCTTGGATTGATATTTGTCATGTAACTTCTCAAGCTGTTTAAATTGAGGTGCCAAACCACAACGTGTTGCTGTGTTTACAATCAACACTGTTTTATCATTAAATTGATCAAATTGAATCTCATCTCCAGTAGCATTTTCTGCCTTCAATTCATAAAATGCCGGCTTGGATTGCCTAGGAGCAATTTTGGCAGTAATCATAGGTTAGGCTATTTTTTTTAGCGTCATGGGACTTTTTATTTCAATATGTGTAGCTTTTAGTTCATGCATCAGATTATATAAACCAAAAAAGGTTCGATTTACGTAGATAAAATGTTTTGATCCGCGATTTCCATTGTATTTTCTGAATTCAGTTTTTTGAGCAAATTCTTGTGCCATATTTGAGAGAGCATCAAAAAAGGTTTTGTCTGAAAAGTCAAAACAATTGGTATGGAAGGGTTGGGTAAATAGGCTCAGCAGGTCATGAAAGACATCTTTGAAAAAATCAAGCTCTTTTTTTGAATCATCGGGTCTTAATATTTCGAGCTCATATAGTTTCTTTTCAAAAAGGGTTTTGTTATTGATATTTCCTTTCTCTGAGAGCGTAAAATAAGGATAATAAAACGCATCAGGTAAACTTTTCATGCAACCAAAGTCAAGAGCGATGAGCTCCTGCTCTTTTGAGACTAAGAAATTCCCAGGATGCGGATCGGCGTGCATTTTTCTTAGGACATGAATTTGATACATGTAAAAGTCCCAAAGGGCTTGGCCTATTTTATTAGCCAATACAGGATCACTATTATGAGCGGCAAATTCCGTAAGGTGGAGTCCATTCATCCATTCCATACTGATGATGCGGTCGGTTGAATATTCTTTATAGTATTCAGGGAACCTCATGTGAGGAATGTGCTTGCATGCTTCTGCAATTTCAATACTTTGATCGACTTCGAGAATATAGTTGGTTTCGTCAATGAGCTTTTCTTCTACTTCCTTAAAATATTTATCGGAATCTTTGCCCTTAATATTGAACATTCGGATAGCGATAGGTTTGATCAAAGACAAGTCACTGCTGATACTTCCTGCAACCCCAGGATATTGAATCTTTACAGCTATTTTTTTTCCGCCTTTTTCAGCTTGATGTACTTGACCAATACTTGCGGCATTGACAGAGGTAGTATCAAACTTATCAAAAATTTCATGAGCAGATTTTCCAAAATATTTTTTAAAAGTTTTATTTACAAGCGCGGGAGACAATGGGGGAACAGAAAATTGTGAAAGTGAAAATTTTTCTACATATGCCGCAGGCATGATAGATTTTTCCATACTCAGCATTTGGGCCACCTTTAACGCACTACCTTTTAGATTTTTAAGGCCATCATAGATATCATCTGCGTTGTCATTATTTAATGTTTTTTTAGCTTGCCCCTGATCTTGAGTAAGGCGGTTGCCGTAGTATTTGATGTAGTTAACACCTACTTTTGCTCCTGTCTTAACAATTTTAGTTGCTCGCTGAATTTTTGTTATTGGAATTTGATCGATCGTTTCCATTCAGTTTTTCCCCATTACTTTCTCTTTAACAAAAAATTTACCTAAATCCAAAAGACTTTTCAGTGGGGTGATATTCATTAGTTCAAAACTCGTCTTTACCGATTTCTCAATAAAAATATCTGTTTTTTCAAAAGAAGCACTGGCATCTTCTATCCAAAAATTAATGGTAAATAATAATTGTTGCCAAGAGAGCTCGGAAAGCCCTTTCTGCTTTACTTCTTCCAATTTTTCTTGTTTTAAATCCAATGTTTGAATATCCAATCCATCTACAAATTTCTTGAATAATTCTTTTAAACCGACCAATACGCCATGTGTCTTGAGACTAGCTTTGTTTGTGGAGAGGGTCATGATGACATAACTTCTATTGGCTTTTAGAACTTCAAAGAAGGTGAAGTAAAAGCTGAGTAGTTTATTTTGAGCGTCAAAATTTTGATACTCCTCATTTTTCTCAAGAAGTATCATGGTATTGTCAAAAAAGTTCCTGAAAATAGATTTTTCCAGAGATTCAAAGGTGCCAAAAAAGTTATAGAATTCAGCTTCGTTAAAACCATTGTCCTTACCAAACTTGTAAACTGATTCCGGAGTGCTGCTGTGCTCTAGTACATGCTGCATGTACGCTGTGATGATGTCTTTTTGAGACTTATTTTTCTTCGCCATGTATTTAAATTTAACTTGCTAAAATATTAAACTCTTTGCTTACCGCTATGGTTCGGTAATCAAAAATTTCTTTAAGTTTATTTTTAATGATTAGGGTATTTGCTATTGCTCCAATGAAACCAAAGGGTGGAATATAGGTAATTAAATCAACCATTTTAACTCCTCTATTGTCAGGAATTAGTTTGTGCTGATGATGCCACATCTTGTAAGGTCCCACTCTTTGTTCGTCGATAAAATAATCCATTTCTTTTACCTGAGTGATTTCTGTCATCCAGTTCATTTTTATACCCAAAAAGGGACTTACTTTATAGGTAATGATCATGCCCGGGTACATTTTAACATGGTTATCTTTCGAAGTGATATTGAATCCCATCTCTTTGGGAGTGATTTTTTTAAGATTTGAGGGAGAAGAAATGAACTCCCAAACTTGTTCTAGATCAGCAGCAACGTGTTGTTCTAAGGAAAATTGGTAAAACGCCATACTTAAATTTGGATGAATAAATGATATGTTTTCTTATTACCTAAAAACCAATGCTTATTTTTTCTTTATGAAAAGATTATTACATAATGTTCAAACATAAAATTCTGCTAATTTGTTCACAGAAGTACTGAATGTAAGAATTATTTTAGATTTGAACTAAAATTTATTTTTTTCAGTTTGTATTTCAGTAATTATTTTTTTTTCTTAAATCACATTATGAGTACGTATTCGATGGCTCAAGTAGAAGCCTTAACAGGCATCAAAGCGCACACGTTGCGGATTTGGGAACGACGTTATAACTTTTTAAATCCTAGTCGTACTGAAACTAACATCAGATTTTTTTCAGATATTCAACTCATTCAATTAGTTAATTTTGGCATTTTACTCAGAAATGGGCATAAAATATCCAAAGTTGAAAAAATGCCTGTCGATAAAATTCATGAGTTGGTTGATCAAATTTTAGCGCTTCCCGACCAAGATGCAGATCAGAAAAAAACAGAGGACATACAATCCTTGACATTAGCCATGTTGACCATGGATGAAATGAAGTTTGAAGAAATATTCAAGCTGTATGTCATTCGAAAAGGTTTATTGGGTACGGTCAGAGATTTAATTTATCCTTTTCTTCACCACATCGGTATTTTGTGGAATACACAAAAAACCATGCCTGCACAGGAACATTTTATCTCCTGCTTGATAAGGAAAAAAATCATCAGTGCCATTGATGCTATTCCACATCCTCCTGCCGATGCCAAAAAAATCGTTTTTTTCCTTCTTGAAGATGAACACCATGAGGTAGGTCTTTTGTTGGCTTCATTCATTGCTGCCGAAAGAGGATTTAAAGTGTATTATTTAGGTCAAAATGTGCCGGGGGAAAATATTCATGAAGTTTTAAGTATTGTGAATGCAGATTTCATAATGTCTATGTTTGTAGCACCAAAGGCAGACAAGACAGTAAGGCAAATTGAAAAAGTACTCAAAACTACTAAAAAACCATTTTTGATTTCAGGTAATCCGCAAAACTTTGGGTCGCTAATACAGAATGAGCGGATCGTTTATCTTGCAAAGCCAGAATCATTTATAGATTTCTTAAACGATAATAGAGGGCGAATCCCATTGAGTGGAAAATAAAGATCTGCAACAAATAAAGAAATTTAGACGAGGCCAGACAAAGCTATCCTAACCAATTTTTCCTTATCCCAATAAACAGTACAATTAAGAAAGTGTAGCCTATGAAAAAGGGAACAATGTATTCTTTCAATTCTAAAAGAAGCATGAGACTGATAAGGAGTAATTGAAAGCCTAGGCCTAGCGTTGAGATCGCTGTCATAAACCAATTTGGAAATATTTTACCTTCAGTAGCATTTTTATCAAGCCCGTAAATAATTCTGTCAAAGTGACTGTAGAGTAGGTGATATATATAAAAAAGGCGCTGTACATTTTTCTGCTGTTCCCCTTTCATTGCAGTGGGCGCCTCACCTTCAATGATTCTACTGGTGGTATCGCCTCCCAACTTGTTTCTGAGAATGACGTAATAATAATTATATAGTGTGCCTTGTAATTGCAATCCAAAAAAAGCGATTAAAGTGGTTGAAATGCGGGCATCAGAAGTTTTACATATGGCCATCATGATCAACAGATTCAGAATAATATCAGCGATTGAATCAAAGTATCTACCTGTATAGGAGGGTGTTTTTTTAATTCTTGCCAGTTCGCCGTCTGCTGCATCAAGTATGGATTTGAGGACTAGAAAAATAGCGGCCAAAACAAGAAAATCATTCAGGATACAATATATGGCAATTAGGCCACTCAAAATAAAAGCAAAAGTCACGTGAATAGGGGTGAAACTACTTTTCCTCAAGGACCCTGCGATGACCTTGGCGGCGGGTCTTCCATAGTCAGAGAGATCAACAAATTGATGTTGCTCGGGTAGTTTTGACATAATTGGGGATTACAAAAATTTAGGCTAGTTATGAAAAAGGAACTAATTCAATCACAAGTTAATGTACAAACATACTAATTGATCGGCAATTGACTTTAAATTTTTTCTTAAGTAGGTGTAATTTCAAACAATTAGTCTAAGGATATGATACGATACCTTATCTGTGAGCTAAACAAGTTCAATCAATCAATGAATCAAATTTAATTTAATTTTGTATCACATGTAGAATAAAAGATTTATCAAATAACCATTTCTAATGTTCATTTTAATTCCTTGAAATCAAGGGGAGAGCTTACCGAAATGAAATTATTTTACTCTAAGGTCAAATACATTCTAGAATGTATTTCTAGTTATTATTAACACCCATTCCCGATCATAAATACTAATCATATACAATCGTTTGGATCGCTCTTGGAGGGATGGATGAGGCTATTTTCTGCGTCCCCACGTACATATTGTAATCTATTTCGACGGCGCTATCGTTCATGATTACGGTAGCATATGAATCATCCGGATTGACGAAAGTAGTCGCTTGGAGAAAGCTTCTGCTACTGACTGTACTAACTCTTTTGGCACCTGGACGGATATATTTTGAAAAATGTCCTATATAATAATAAGTAGGTGTTAAAATAAGCTCATCGGTCTCTGTATCACCGTGGATAGGTGCAAAACAAAAGTTTGCCACATGATTTGGGCCACCATTTTGATCTAAGAGGATATTCCAATCGGTCCAGCCTGCCGTCCCTTGGTTAAAATCGTTGATCATAGAGTTACCGTAGCGCTCAGCATTGGGCCAAAATTGATATTTATTGGCGTCAAAACTTTCATTGCAACCTTCGGTGAACATCAATTCCTTATCTGGAAATGATTCCTTAACCTTTCCTAAATTCTCAAATTTAGCGTCACTTCCGGTCCAGGTTTCATACCAATGAAATCCGGTACCCCACGCATATTTCGCAGCCTCTGGATCTCCTAATATTGTATTGGCTCGATTGGTAATGAGATCTCTGTTGTGATCCCAAACTATAATGTTTTTATCCCCCAATCCTTCTTTAGCCAAAATGGGACCCAAGTAGTTTTTCAAAAAATCTCTTTCTTCTTGTGCAGTATAAATACAGGATTCCCAACGCTGGGTAGCCATGGGTTCATTTTGTATGGTTAGACCCCAAATGGGAATATCAAGTGCCTCATAGGCTTTGATAAATTTGGCATAGTAATGTGCCCAAGATTTGTAAAATTCGGGCAATAAACTACCTCCTTGAAGCATACTTCCATTGGTCTTCATAAACGCCGGAGGACTCCACGGACTTACATAAGTCAACAAAGCACCGCCTGCTTTGGTAATGGCTTCTTTAATCAAAGGTATCCGATAGGTCAAGTCTGGTGTGATGTCAAAGGTTTTAAGGTCTGCATCACCTTCTTCTATATAAGTGTATGATTGCTCACTAAAGTCACAACTGTGAATCGTTGTCCTCAAGAGGCTATATCTGATCCCGTTTTGCCCATAATAGGCTTCTAATAAGAGCTCTTGTTTTTCAGGAGACAATTTTGCAAAAACTTCAGCTGACGCGTCAGTTATAGCGCCTCCAATACCTATCATCGTTTGAAAGGTTTTTTCAGAATTTATAAAAATAGATAGTTCTGTTTCTAAGGGTTGCTTACCTTTTTTAAAATTCAATTCAGCAGTTTTTTGCAACCTTAAATTTGTATCTTTTGCTGTAGTGTAGATACGGGCAGAGGTGGGAACATATCGTCCAGTATCAGGTATATTTCTTTCAGTCATTGGAGGTGCATTATTTGAGGTACAACCGATACAAAAACCGATCGTAAAAACGAGGTATAATTTTTCAGCAATTACATTCATAATTAAGATAATGATTCGGATTTTATTAAAAAATGAAGGCCTAAACTAATCTAATTTCTACAAAAAAGCTGCCGTTAACTCAAAAACTAATTCCTAATTATTTATTTAATTGGATTAAGAAGTTATCTGCGGTTGTAAGTAATTCGTTTTTTCTCTCATCTGTCATTTTATCAAAAGTTTTTATAAGTAGACCTAATCGTGGATTTTTAATAAAAAACATCCGATGAACATCCATAAATCTCCAGAATAAGGCATCCCAGATCGGCTGCCAATCTCCTTTAGGATAATCACTCATCTTCATTAAGTAATTAGATCCACTGATGTAGGGTTTGGTTGCGAAAAGGCCCCCATCTGCAAATTGACTCATGCCATAAACATTGGGAACCATAACCCAATCATAGGCATCTATAAATAATTCCATAAACCACCGATAGACCTCATCTGGATCAAATTCGCAAAGTACCATGAAATTTCCCAAAACCATTAGCCGCTCAATGTGATGGCAATAACCTGTTTTTAAGATTTTATGGATGGTTTGATCGATTGGGTTTATGCCGGTCGTACCGTTATAAAAGCTTGAGGGTATTTTTCGTTTGAACCCCCAGTAATTAGTAGATCGAGAAACAGAACCCTGGGAAATATACATACCCCTTATAAATTCTCGCCAGCCCATTATTTGACGGACAAAACCCTCCAACGAATTTAATGGAATATCTACTTTTTTTGCATGAAGAAGTGCTGCATCAATGATGGACTTTGGTGAGATCAGTCCTATGTTGAGCATTGGGGACAATACACTATGATTCAAGAAGAGCTCATCTTTGACAATTGCATCTTCATAAGTACCAAACGCTTCGAATCGATGTTCAAAAAAATCTTCTAACCATTTTTGTGTAGAAGACCCATCAATCGGATACAAAGGTTTTGGCGTAAGATTACCGGGATTCTTCGAGTAATGCGTTTCAATATAGGTCAGGGCTTCACTCCAAAAGGAATTATTTAGGGGACTTTTAATAGTGGGTGGAAGTTTATTTTTAGGATATTTTTTCCTATTTTCATCATCAAAACTCCATTTTCCACCGAAGGGCTCATCTGCTGCATCGACTAAAATATGTTGTTTGATTCTAGATTGCTTATAAAAAGAAGTTTGAAAATACTTTTTTTTATAAGGACTAAAGAAGTCCCTAAGATCTGAACGAGTGTTGATGAAAATAGGATTCTCGTAGAAGTTAAGTTTGATTTTTTGCTGTAGTGTAGCTTGTTTTATTCTTTTTTCTAGCCAGTAATCGGTAGGATCAACAAGGTTGATTACCTCCTTTTTTTGGGTAGAGAGCAGGCTCACTAAATATCCTAAATCTGATCTTTGGTCACCTATTTCTATGTATTGCACCGTGAGGCCTCTAGACTCCAAGTAGCTGGCGTGTGCCTTCATGGTAGCTCGGTGGTAGGCTAACTTCATTTTATGAAATTTATATTGTGAAAAGAACAAGGGCTCTTCGATCATATAAATATCATACCCATTCTCGTAAAAGACATGTGTTTGAAAAAGTTGATGGGGAAATATAATGTTAATTCCTTTCATTTTTTTGGCTTCTGCAACGTTTGCTACAATAAATTACTTGGTCCCATGTAAGTCGCCATTTTTTTCGCCAGTTGAAGGGGCGACCACAGACAGGACATATTTTATGAGGTAAATTTTGTTTTTTTATCATTAAACTCAGGGGTTTTTTCCGCACGAGCGTAAGGGAACTCGCCTACCTTTTTGAGTACATAGTAGGCATTCAGTCCAGAGATGCCAACACTGTCCGCAACACCTAGGTCAATATAGCCTTCTTCACTCAGAGAGGTGTCAGGAATGATTAAATGTAAGATTCTTCCAATTACCATGAGGGTATTACTGGATTTTATGGGGACACTTTCTTCGTGGATTAAGCCTATTTTCAATTTACTTTCTTTGACAAAAGGTGCTGCGAAATCCTTATGATACTCTTCGGTAAATCCACACTTCTGAAACTCAGAAACATTTTTTTCAAATTTAGCTGAAGTATAATGTGCTTGTTCAATGAAATCGGAAGGAATGTGGTTGATGGTGAATTGCTTATTTTCTGCAATGTTTTCATGGGTATGCCTGCGCACATTTTGATCAGGTCGTAAAATGAATCCAAGATAGGGAGGGTTACTGCCTAGATGCACCACAGAGCTTATGATGGCTAAGTTCGTTTGATCTTTTTTGTCTTTGGTACCAATTAAGTTGCCTGGTTTAATACCTGAGACTGAATTAATGATATTCAATCTTTTGACATGAGGCATTTTTTCAATATTAGATTCTGATAAATACATATTTATTGTTTTCTGACATGTGTTTTTAAAATTCTTTGACTTTCTTTTTTTACTTTTTGTCCTTTCCGGTGGCTCCAAATTTTTTTTCGAGCTATTTTTCCACTTTCCTCCAAATTTACGATGGGAAAGGGGTAGTCAACGCCCATTTCAATACTATAACAAGATTGATCAAAATGATTCATTTTGTAAGGTTCGTGGATAAAGGGTGTGGGAACATTAATGAGTTCAGGTACCCACTTTTTAATGAATATACCCTCAGGATCATGTTCGTAAGACTGTTTTATAGGGTTATAAATCCGGACAGTATTAATACCGGTCGTACCTGCTTGCATTTGAAATTGTGGATAATGAATGCCTGGTTCATAGTCAAGGAATAATTGGGCGAGGTGATAGACTCCAGTTCTCCAATCTTGGTCTAGATGATGACACAACAAGGATACCAACATGGCACGCATGCGAAAATTAATCCAACCCGTGGTGTGAAGACACCTCATACAGGCATCTACCAATGGAAAACCGGTACGTCCTGATTGCCAAGCCAGCAGATGTTTATTATTTTCAACTCTTACCAGGGATTCGTAGCCTCTATTGACGCATAAGATTTCATAGTCACATTCTACTTCAAATTTTTGAATGAAATGACAATGCCATTTGAGGCGTGTCATGAGACCGCCAAAAGCACGTTTATGTTTTTCAAAATCTGCGTGATCAGAGACATGATACATCGCCTGTTTGATACTTAAATTACCCCACGATAAGTAGGGAGAGATTCTTCCACAAGACTTTCTGCTTTCAAGGGGTTTAGAGATCATTTTATGATAATTTTTCCCTCGATCATGAGTAAATGAGATCAAGTATTTCCAAGCCTGCGTCTCACCAGCGGCTTGTAAATGCGGAGTAACTTCAAGGAATTTTGATTCTAAAGTAGGCGGTAAGGAAAACGGATGATTGAAGGGTTGTTGGTCGTTTTGACTGAATATATTTTTGATAGGTGGAATGGCGATATTCTTGAGCCAAACTTGATCCCAATTTTTCCGATTGTTCATCCCTCTTATGACCCCACCTTTTTGAAATTGATGCCAATAAACGTTATTTTTTTTTAAAATTCCCATCACTTTTTGATCTCTGTCCCAAGTCAGTTTGATGCCTGATTCTTGATAGGAAAAGACTGATTTTAAATCAAAATTATTGAGCAGGAATTCAAAAAAAAGAGTCGCTTCGGTATAGAAAATTTGTATAGATCGATTGAAAATTTGGAGGGTTTTATTGGCATCGGCCAATGAGTGATATATGAATTGTTGGTGTCTTAATGAACTATCGGGATAAGCGAGTAAAGAAGGTTCAAACAAATAAACGATGAGATAGGGAAGATGCGCTTGCTCTGCAGCTTCAAGTGCTGCGTGATCTTGTGTTCGGATATCTCTTTTAATCCAAACGAGGTTTATGATTTTTTTTTTCTCTTTCACAAATGTTTCTTACATTTCTTCCAGTAAGCAAAAAAAGAGGTAAAATAGTCCTGCACATCAAACATCCAATCTCTCGCATCTTCAGTACCTCTATAATGCACATTAAGGGGATGCTCTTTATAAATAATCTCTTGATTTGGATAGCTTTTACTTAAGGCCTCAAAGGATCCGACATATACTTGTAAATTTTTAATATTTACCCCCAAGGCTTGCATGAATTGAATATTTTTTGGCGCGATCGGATATTGTTTGAAAATTTTTGGTTCTAGTAAAAGAACACGATTATAATCACCCTCGTGGCGCCAATTTGGATCTAGGTTATAATAGTTATAAATAAGGATAGGCTCTTTCGGTGTTATGACCATTTTTTGAAATACTGGCAGTTCTGTTTTGAGTAGAGGGAACGTCGATGGAACTAAAGCGGTGGGGCAGGGACGATTGACTAAAACATCATAATCGCAGTCCAAGAAAGTATTACGTTGATTAGTATGAAAAAATTTATTAATATTCGCTTGATTTGCATAATATTTTTTTGACGCATTGCTACCCGCTACCCATTGCCAGCTCAAGGCATTACTCGCCCAGTCTCCGTCCAATAAATGATAGTACATCCATCGTGAAGGGGTCAACCAATGACTTTTACCCACATTACAAATGACAGCCGCCGCGTACATGCGCATGTGATTGTGCATGTAGCCTACATCTTCCAATGCTTTAATCGCGCTATCTATGGCTTCGATGCTTGTTGACTTTGTCAATATAGCGGTGGGAATTTCATAATGTTGAACCTCTTGTTGTTGGCTTTTTAAGTCCGTATTTATCTCAGATTTTTTATGAATCCAAACTTGTTGCCAATAATCACGCCAAGCCAATTCTTGAACATATTTTTCAATGGTTTCAAAGGGATAGTTCTCCTCCAACAAATAGTTAAAAACTATTTTCGTAGAAATTACCCCTCTTGAGATGTAGGGAGATAAGTAAGTGACGGCTCCATCAACATAGTTTCTTGTATGACTATATCTCTCAGGATCTATAGCTTTTAGGCGCTGGTATATGTCGCTAAGCCGAGTAGGGAAAGAGATCATTTGACTTCTTGATTTATCGTTTTGATATTTTGTTATTCGAGATAGATCGTTGACGTGTGCATTTGAATCTCTGTATTTTAGAATTTCTTTTTTTGCTGTGTTTTTGGCTTGTACCCTGGTGTACCCGAGCCCTCCACAAATTAAAGCTAGATCTTTTCATCCGCTTCCGCATGAGTGCAATAACCCCGCTTTCTGAAAGGGAAAATTGATAATTAATAGCTTCGAAAGGAGTGCGATCCTCCCAAGCCATTTCAATAATTCTATTCTCCTCGTTTGCAGAAAAAGAAGATTTTGTCATTTGCTTTCAGCAGCTTTAATTTTATTAAGTATTTCTTCTGCTTCGGCATATTTTTGATCACTCAGCGAACGATTGGTTTTTGATAGTTGGTGGGCATCCTTCAAAAATTGTTCGTGTTTCTGATACAATTTTTGGAGAGGTGAAGTCTTTTTGAAAATATTAAACATATTTTTTATAATTGTTGTAAGCTTTCTAAACACACGTGTGTTTATTAATGTTCCCAGGATGCGTAAATGGTTCCTTTTTTTTAAAATCAAGATCTGTTACTTTCATTCTTTAAAGGAATTACTTTTAAGATAAATGTTCTAGGTTTAGGTTTACTTGCAATATTATCAATCCTAAAGTTTCACCATTTTACATTTGATTCATATTATCGAATTTTTTGTTTAAGTCTCGTCCAATTTTTAAAGAGGCAAAAAAATCAAATGTGATTTTTAAAATAAAAAAGATGAGAAATGAAAGGGTTTGTTATCGTTGAATATTTAAATTTTTTCGAGTTAGAGTACGATTATAATTTGGCAGATGGAGTGATAGAATTCATTATTGAGATTAAAGACTTAAACAAAATTAACCTAACGCCCGAAGAACTCCGAAGGATATTTGAAAATCAAAGAAGGAGGTAAATGATTAACTTAATCTGATGCGTAGCTCGCTTTAAAACATGTTTTTAGATTTATTTAGGATAGGCTTTAAACCTGTCATTTCCCATCGGGTAAGAGAAATCGGCACACTTCCAATCGTATTTAATTCATCAAAAAAATCTCGTAAAACAAACCCATTCTCTTGGCTCGATTTCATTTTGGCATAATCGGCAAAAGTTTGCTCTAAGAGGTATTTTCCCGTGATATAACTCGAACCATAACCTGGTTGTCTTAGATATAAATGTTGCTCAAAAATCAATAATTCTTTTTCTGTTTTCATCCAGCCCCGAGGCGTAAATTCTGAATGAATGCTCCCAGCTTCTTCCATAGTCATTTCGTTGGCATGCGCATACAGTGAACCCAATCCTCGAGCGGCTCGTTGAGCAATCATAATATATACAATTTCTCTTACTCTTGGACTTTGATCATACAATCCTGCTTGCATGAACATTTCCTCAACAGCTGTAGCGGTACCTTCATTTCGAGAATCAAAAATATTATAAAGCAAGGGCCCTTGGCGCAGGGGACTTTTTGGTGGGTGCCGGTCCATGATGGCCAGTTCAAACCAATGATAAAAATGAGAATAAAGAGGTCTAGGATCATAATGAGCACCAATCATAAAGAAGTTCCGAGTGGCTTCAGGGACATATGCACCCAAATGCTTATTGAGTGCTGGACTGAAATAATCTTTGACCGTAAGAATTTCGTTTTCCTCTAAAAAAGTCATAAGATTTTTTGCGGATGCTCTGGCTTTTTCTTTATAGGCTTTAGGAGAATCAGCTGCACTTAATGGGGGAAGGTCTCTATTCCTATGTTCTTCCAATTTCAATGCAGTCCACGCCCGAGCCAGTTCTCTTTTTAAAATCATCACCTCATCCTCCCAAGTAAGTGGGACTAAATGCACATTTTGTTGGTACCAGTTGTAGGATTCTTTTCCGATGCCGGAAGGGCCTGTTTTAGAGACCGCTTTTTCCTCTAACCATTCGACCAATTGGTCTGTTGATAGGATGGCCTCATTGATTATTGCCACCAATTCAGAGTCATTTTGTACACTGTTTAGATTGAGCATATTGCTGAGTTCCGCACTTTGAGTTCGAATGTCCTTAATGCCTGTAATCCATAAATCCTTCGCATTTCCTGTTAGATTTTTCTCTGCTTGCCGATTGATTGCGGGGATCACCTTCAGTTCGTTCATGATCCTAGCTCTTTCTTCTTTATTTAATGGGAAATGATAAGTCCATAGATCAAGTATTTTGTGATGGGTAGGTCCTTCATGTCCAGGAACGTCACTTCTTTCCAACCAAAGGGTTACATAGAATGCTGGATCACGCGCCCAAGGCTTCAGTATGCGCTGATTAAAATCATAACCATTCATCTCAGCCCAAATCAGATGCCAATCTACTTGATACTCAATGGGCCAACCAAGGGTATCTATGCTGATTAATTTATTTTGTAATGATATAAATTGAGCATTTCTCTTCTTAAAGGTTTCAGCACGGTAATCGGGAGCTCCCTCCAAGAGGGGAGGATTTTCAAAAGATCTCCAGACCTCAAAAAGTGCAGTTAAGTCCTTGTAATTTTTAAGATTAGGAACTTCTTCGGTAGGTACTTGATCATTTTTTTCAAAAGTACAACTGATTAGAAAAAATAAGGCTAGAGTAATGAATGCGCGCATCATAAGTTAAAACTAAGTTTTAAATGGACAGTTAATTTAATCAATCAAATTCGATTAATCATAAAATGGTCTGATTTTCGATGAAAACAGTCAGGACGATAGATCAAAATTTTGGATAGGAAGTGTACGAATTCTTTTTCCGGTAGCATTGAATAGGGCATTAACCAAGGCAGGAGCAATAACGGGAGTACTTGGCTCACCGGCACCCCCTATTTTTTCATGACTATTGATAACATAGGTTTCAATAATGGGAGTTTCATCTATTCTAAGCATTTTATGATCATGAAAATTATGCTGTTCTACCGCACCATTTTTGATCGTGATTTCGCCATACAAAGCGGCCGTGAGTCCATAAATGATACCACTCTCCATTTGGGCGATAAAGGCATCTCCATGCATGGCGAAACCAGCATCTGCCACGCATACTACCCTCTCGACATTTATTTTACCTTCAATGATTTGGACTTCTACAACTTCAGCGACAATCGTACCAAAAGATTGATGAATGGCAATGCCCCGACCCCAATTTTCAGGTAACGGCTGATGCCATGATGATTTTTCGGCAGCCTTGTTGAGTACTTTGAGAAATCGTGGTTGATCGGCAAGCAAAGAAGCACGGTATTCCACAGGATCTTCATTTTGAAGGTGTGCCAGTTCATCAATGAAAGATTCAATAAAAAAACCATGCATGGAATGGTCGACACTACGCCAATTGCCCCAAGGTACATGAAGGGCACTCTCGGTATGTTGAATAAGTTGATTAGGAATCAAATAGGGAGGTATAGAAGCTTCAGGAGGATGGTGCTTAAACAAGAATTGATTGATCCAAACATTAGGTTTACCTTGTGAATTGAGGACTGCTTTGAATTGACTGAGGTTCGCCTCTCTGTAAAAGTCTTGCTGTATATCTTCTTCTCGCGTCCAAATAAGTTTAATGGGGTGAGTAGTTTCTCGTGCGATCCATGCCGCTTGCAGGGCAACATCAGTTTCCGATCTTCTACCAAAACCGCCACCCAGATACTGATTATAAATCTGGACCTGCTCCATGTCAATGCTCAGCAGATCGGCTATCGCGGACTTGATGCCTAATGGATTTTGGGAGCCTATCCAAATCTCGCAAATTCCATCATGAATCCACGCGGTGCAGTTCATAGGCTCCATAGTAGCATGTGCCAAAAAAGGAACTTGATAGGTTGCTTCAAACTGATCCTTACTTGTAACTTTTTGATCAGGAATGACCCCTTTTTTAAAATCTACGTTGAAATCATCGTTTAGTTCCGCTTGGTTGAGGTCATACCTAAGTTGCTCAAAAATTCCTTTTTGATGAATGTTTTGAGCGTCATTTTTTTCAAATTCTATGATCACTTTATTTAAAGCCTGTTTGGCTAACCAAAAACTATCGGCAATGACGGCGACGGCATTATCCAAGGTGACCACTTGATAAAAACCTTTTATTTTTTTGAGTGAGGATGCGTCAACAGACGTGACTTTGCAACCAAAAACTGGAGAGGCTTTTATGGATGCGTATTTCATGGCGGGCAACTGAATATCCATTCCATAAAGTGCTTCGCCTGTAACTTTCGATGGTAAATCTTTTCGCGGCGGAGAGGTGCCCATCAGCTGATATTGATCGACTGATTTTAAGGTAGGATTTGTTTTAGGATTCAAAAGGGCTGCCGCTTGCGCAAAGGTGAAAAAAGCTTCTTTTTTACCTGATTTTTCATGGTGAATAAAACTTTTATGAGCGGATAATTCTTTTTCGGGTAGTTGCCATTGGGCTGCGGCCGCGGTGATCAGCAATTGTCGTGTGCTGGCCCCTGCAATCCGCATCCCCATTTGACCTGTGAATCTGATCGATGCACTGCCACCTGTGACTTGAAAATTCATGATTTTTCCTATTTTTAGGAGGGCGCCATCCACAGTATTTACCAGAAAATTTGGGAAATCAATGTCTCCGGCTACAAAACCTTTTAGCAACATATGATTGGTGTATTCCTCTTGCGCTGGGGCTTCTGAAATAATGACTTTATCCCAATCTGCATCCAATTCATCGGTAAGCATCAGGGCCAAAGTAGTATGTACGCCTTGACCCATTTCGGCATGGGGTACAATGATCGTCACCGTATTATTGGGACTAATTTTTATCCAGATGTCAAAAACATGCTCATCTGCATCTGCAATTAAACCGCTTACTTTTTCTGATCGATTGCCCTGTTGAATAGAAACGCCAATGACCAAAGCGCCACTGGCAAGCAATCCCGTTCCGATAAAAGCTCTTCTGGTTAATTTACGCATCTTTGGGGGAGTTTGTGTTGGCTTGCATTAATTGGATCGCTTTTTTAATACCCGTCTTTATTCTGGGATATGTGCCGCACCTACAAATGTTTCCTTTCATGGCAGCTTTGATTTGATTATCATCGGGATTTTCATTTTCATTTAGCAGCGCAACGGCAGACATGATCTGTCCAGATTGACAATAGCCGCATTGGGGCACCTGAATCTCTAACCAGGCTTGTTGTACGGGATGAAGGACATCAGATACTGGGGCTGTAATCCCTTCAATGGTGGTGATCTCTTGATCTGTGACGCTTCCTAGCGGAGTGGTGCACGAGCGAATGGGTAGACCATTTAGGTGTACCGTACAAGCCCCACATTGAGCAATACCGCAACCAAACTTGGTTCCTGTTAGGCCTATTTGTTCTCTGATGACCCAAAGTAAAGGAGTCGATGGGTCGGAGTCTAACTCATGGTGGATTCCGTTAATTTTAAGTGATATCATAATGCTTTCCCTGTGATTATAAGGCTAAATTTAATATTTTTTGGCACATTTTTGAAATTTAAGCCTCGCTTAATGCATAAAACTAGAGCAAGTTTTGTGGGGTCCATGATTTCGATTTTTAATCATCCAAAGATAAAGGTGAGGATTGTTGGATAATCAGGGGTAAAGTAAAGGAGCCCAGTCAAGGGTTGCAGATGAAGGCTTATTTATTCTGATTTTTAAGTCCAAAGTTAATTGAGAAAAAGTTCATCTATGAACATCCAAGCGGGAGTATTTTTACCTGGATGCCAATCAGGCAATTTTTTTAAATTGGACAGGGTAAACCTATAAAATTTATAAGAATCCTCGCCAGGAATCGGACAGTTAAACGATTTGTTTTCTATATTTTTATCATCTTTCTGTAATGGGGGAAATTTAATCTCATTGAGGGTTTTAAATTGGGTACCATCAAGACTGCCTCCTACTTTTATGGCTGTGAGTGGGAAGATATAAGAGGCATTGTCTATCAAGGTGTTAAATCGAGCTTCTTTGAGTTTTTTGCTTTGATGGAATCCAATGACCAATATCATATTTTCATCTAGATAGCCCAACCATTTGCCATTTGAAAAGTTTTGATCACCCAATTGATAGTCGATCAAAGTTTGGGTCCCACGACCTGGGTATTGCTTATCAGGTTGAGTGATAAAATAAATGGTATCAGGATGTATTTCAGATCGATAAAAAGTTTTTTGCGCGACATCACTACTGATCCAGCCGGATTTAAATGCTTTGGTTTTTAGAGTAGTATGGTCAGTGATTCTTAAAGTCTGTTTAAACTCAGGACTTGACAAACTATCAGGATCTGTTCCGTCAGTGGTATATCGGATGTCTGTGCCGTCTAAAAAGTGCTTAATATTGATATCTAGATGACTTGCGATAATGGATGAGTCTTGATCAATGATCGGGCTTGTGATTTTGATTAAGTCATTTTTCAAATTATCTCCCACGGTAAAATTAATTCGAGGATAGGCGCTGCGAATCTTATCGATCTGAGGTGGATTGAGACTTGAGGCCCATAAATGAACCTCATCAAAAGGCGCATTTTCAAAAAAAGCTGGCCAATTTTTTTCGTCGTACGCTAAACCGCAGATCGAAATTGACTTGAGTTTAGTTAATTTTTTGAGTGGGACTAACTGATCAGCACTCAGTTGGGTGAAGTTTAAATTCAGCTTTTGTAATTGACTGCATCGAGCAATGAAAGCGATGTCCTCTTCTTGCAAAGGCATATTTTGCATGTTTAAGTTAACTATCTGAGACTGGATTGGAGACAGACGCTTTAAATTTTCATGGGCATAAAAATTTCTTTGATAAAAACTTACTTCAATGTCGCTGCTACCGGTGAATATATAACTTACAGTACAATAATTTGAATTATAGGCTTTTAAGTCCGGGAATATATTTTTTTGACGGTTCGAGTATGGAACACTGGGCATCCAATGTTGGGCTAACAAAAATAGACTATCGGATTGGTTCAGTTCGTTCATTTTAACTTCTAAATGACTCCCTGAGCGCACCCAATAACTCAATAGACTCAGTTCTTCTTTGGTCAATTGTAATTTACCTTCGGGGGGCATATGCTTTTCTTCTGATAGGGGTAAGAATAACCGCTCCAACAAAGGCGCTTTTTTATTATTATTACCAATTAAAATAGAGCCATGTTTTCCTCCTTTCTGGATATGATCTGGCGAATTAAGTAATAAGTTTCCCTTCTCTTTTTCTGGACCGTGACAACTCAGACATTTTTGTTGTAAGAGGGGGCCTATGGCCCTTTCATAGAGGGTGGCTGTACTGTCCATATTTACCGTGATCTTCTTTGCAATTTCTTCTTCAGGCCAGCTGAGGACCTGGGAGCCATGGGTCAACTGCGCACCTTTGTGCGTAAAAAAAATGAGCATCCCTGCAAAGACGAAGCCTACGAGGGCCCGCAGTAAGAAATTGGTATTAAAAGAATTATTGTATTCATGGAGTGTCATCAATCCCCAACTCATCCAGGCAATAGATATGCCACCCCATTGATGCCAAAAAATTAAGTCATGGTTATAGATTCCCTGTTTGGACAAAAAGATGCCAAAAATAGCAACAATGGTGGCCATTAAGGAGTGAATGGTTAAAAGAGGAGACAAGAAGGGACTTATTTTATTGTTATCTCTTGTGTAGACATAATAACCTGCGATCCCCAAGCCCAAGACAATGGGAAAATGCAAAAGCATGGGATGCATTTTACCCAGCCATTGAAAATAAATACCAAAATTTATTTCTTGATGATAATAAGCGATGATGCCCAGAAATGGATTTAAAATCCACAGAGCGTTTCTACCAAGTGCCAACCATTTAGGTGCCGACATTATTAAGCAATTAAGTTATTGATGATATTGCCTGATACGTCGGTCAATCGGTATCGACGCCCTAGATGCTTGTAGGTAAATGTTTCATGATCGATTCCCATCAGATGCATGATGGTAGCATGAAAGTCATGCACATGTACCGGAAGTGAATTGATATTGTATCCAAATTCATCGGTTTCACCATGCACACCTGGTTTTACTCCTCCGCCTGCCATCCAGATAGTAAAGCATCTGGGATGATGGTCTCTACCATAATTATCCTTGGTAAGGGGGCCTTGACAATAATTGGTTCTTCCAAATTCACCACCCCATATTACCAAGGTCTCATCCAATAAACCTCGTTGTTTTAAATCTTTTATTAATGCGGCAGAGGGCTGATCCACATCCTTACATTGTCCGATGAGCTCATTGGGTAAATTACCGTGACCATCCCATCCTTGATGATACAACTGTACAAATCTGACTCCATTTTCAGAAAGCTTACGCGCCAACAAACAGTTGGCTGCATACGTACCTGGCACTAGACATTCAGGGCCATACATTTTTACAACACTTTCAGGTTCATTTTTTAAGGAAGTGATTTCGGGTACGGCCATTTGCATGCGATAGGACAATTCGTATTGTTGAATTTTTGCCACAATTTCTGGATCCCCAATTTTCTCATAGGATTGTTGATTCAGGGCGGCAATTTCATCTAGCATCGCACGCTTGTCACTTCGGGCTATAAATGGGGGATCTGACAAGTATTTTATCGGTTCTTCGCCACTACTAAATTGTACCCCCTGATGGATGGAATCCAAAAAGCCATTATTCCATAATTTAGAATAAACACCTTGTCCATTCCCTTTTCCTTTACTCAATAGCACGCAAAAAGCAGGAAGATTTTTATTATCGCTCCCCAAACCATAACTGACCCAGGAGCCCAAACTCGGTCGGTTTCCTACCTGGGCACCAGTTTGAAAAAAGGTAAGGGCAGGATCATGATTGATGGCTTCGGTATACATGGACTTCACAATACACAAATCATCAGCAATACCTGCAATATGGGGAATGGTCTCACTGAACCAGCCTCCATGACTGCCATGTTGGGAAAAATTAAATCGGCTCCCTGCCAAAGGGAAAGTAGTTTGATTGGAGGTCATACCTGTGAGTCTTTGTCCGTTTCGAATGCTGGCAGGTAAGTCTTCACCATGCATTTTTTGTAGCATAGGCTTGTAATCAAATAAGTCCAATTGTGAGGGGGCACCATTTTGAAACAAATAAATCACTCTTTTGGCTCTTGGGGAAAATTGAGGCAATATTTTAGAGAAAATCTCAGCTTCATTGGGGCCGTCAAACATATCAGGAACCATTAAAGATCCGAGACCTAGTCCACCTAATCCGAGACTCATTTTGGACAAGAATTTCCTTCTATTTTGATTTAATCCATGCTCTAACAATTCATTCATAGCTCTAAGACTTGGTAATGGTTTCTTCAAGGTTAAAAATAATTAATATCGTATTCATCAAAGCAGCGGCTTCGATGGCATCATATTTTTCAGCAGGGTGACGATATTCACCAATCGCCAAGGCCTCGCTGACCACGGAAGGCTTTTGTTTAAGCAGTACCATTTGCTGGGTACAATAGTCGACCAATCTATTTTTTTCTATCCTAGTGGGTTTGCGAATCACAATCCTTTCAAAAGCTTGTTCAATTTTATCCGATAATTTCTGTGGATTCAGTGACATTCTTTCTGCCAATACCCTCGACGCTTCAAGTACTGTGGGGTCATTAAGCATGGTTAAGGCTTGCAAGGGCGTATTAGTACTTGATCTTTTGGCTTCGCATTGATCCCTATTGCTGGCATCGAAGATCATCATGCTAGGTGGAGGAGCCGTTAATTTAATAAATGTATATAAACCTCTTCTATAAATATCGGTACCATGATCCTGCGTATAAGAAGCCAATATTCCTCGTCCGGATGTAGTACTTTCCCAGACCCCTTCGGGTTGATAGGGTTTGACACTGGGGCCACCAACTTCAGGATTGAGTAAGCCACTAGAGCCCAAGACAAAGTCTCGAATGATCTCCGCTTTGAATCGTAGACGGGGGGATCTGCTGTAGTAAATATTATCAGGATCAAGAGTCAATTGTTCTGAGCTCATTTCGGTAGATTGCTTAAAGGTACTGCTCATGACAATTTTTTTAACCAGGTACTTTATATCCCATTCATGATCCATAAAATCGACAGCTAACCAATCCAATAATTCAGGATGGGTGGGTAATTCTCCTTGGAGGCCATAATCTGCTGAAGTGTTGACAATGCCTTTCCCAAAGAGTTCCTGCCAAATAAAATTGACAAAGACCCGTGAAGTAAGTGGATTTTGAGCATTCGTGGTCCATTGAGCAAGTCCCAATCGGTTACGCTGATATTTTGTGGTATCAAAAGGCATGATGGATTCCAAGGCGGTGGGCTTGACCAGCTGATCAGTTGGGGCATCATAGCTTCCCCTCGCCAAAATATAGGTAGCCCTTGGTTTGATACTATCTTTTGGACTCCAATCACCCATGACGGACACTTCTAGTTGACTGGTATCCGAAGTATTGAGAAAAGACAATAATTTGTTTCTCTCTTGGGCGGAGATGAGAAGTTTTGGATTTTTGGCAGGCGTAGAAACGCTGACATCTCCCTCATAGCCTTTTTCTTTACTTTCATTGAAAAAAGCATACAATTGATAATAATCACGATTAGAAAAGGGATCATACTTATGGTCGTGACATTGGGCACATTCGATGGTAACTCCCAAAAAAGCCTTGCCATAAGTCCTTGTTTTATCAATGTTGTAGGACACTCGGTATTCTTCATCGATCACACCGCCTTCTTCTGTAAACTTATGATTTCTAAAAAAGGCTGTCGCCAAAATACTTTTTTTTGTGGCGTTGGGCAATAAATCACCTGCAATCTGATTTATTAAAAATTGATCATAGGGAAGGTTATCATTGAAGGCATGGATGACCCAATCTCGCCAGGGCCATTGGGATCTAATATTATCGTCTTGAAATCCATAAGAATCTGCATATCGGGCTAAATCCATCCACAATAATGCCAATTTTTCTCCGTAGGCAGGCTTTTGCAACAAGTCATCGATCAATTGTTCATACCAATTTTCATTAGATATAGATCGCCAATAATTTAATTCATTATAGGAAGGAGGTAGTCCTATTAAGTCGGCAAAAGCTCTTTTTATCAAAGCGTCTTTGCTTGCCGCATCATTGGGGCTAAATCCTAAGGCTTCCATTTTTTTTAAAATGAAATAATCCACTTCATTGGTCATCCAATTCGGATGGTTTACATTAGGTAGGTCCGCTTTTTTTGGGGCTTCAAAGGCCCAATGTTTTTCATATTGTGCACCTTCTTTGATCCACTGCTTAAATAAATTGATTTCATCGGGACTTAAACGCCCCAAATGACTTTCCGGTAAGGGCATCATGATTTGAGAATCTGATGATTCGATGCGATGAATCAATTCACTTTGTTCAGGGAAGCCTGGTACGATGGCATATTTCCCTTTGGATTTTTCTAATTCAGCAAAGGCGATAGAAGGGACATCCAATCTAAGTCCTGCTTTTACTTTGGTTATATCTGGACCATGACAAGCAAAACATTTGTCGGACATGAGTGGCCTGATTTCTCGATTATAGGATACCATTTTGACACCTTCTTTTTTTTCAGGGGCAAAAAAGATCATCCCACTTAAGCAACCTATGAAGAGTAAAATAACTAGGGCCAGCAGCCTTTCTTTTTTCATAAAACAAGAAGATTAAACACGAGAAAATTTATAGGGATAGGATTTACCAGATGCCCATTGTGACACATAGATGCTGCCCTCATCATCTATACATACGTCATGGGGATGCATCAGTATTTTTTCGAATTGCGCCATGGGTTGCAATTGACCATTAACATATTTGGGTGCCGTACCCCCTAAATTTGAGACCACTTGATTGTCCTTGCTTAGTATGGTGATGAATCCTGAATTAATACTATCTAAGTTTGGTGATCGCAGCACAGCTGCATAGAGATAATCACCTTTAATTACAGGTCTACAGACGCATGCACCTGGCAAGTGAATTATCTCAAGAAGCTTTCCCTCAAGACTAAAACGCTTGAATGCGGTACGGGTACGATCAGTAATGAGCAGTGTAGGAGTGCCTTGACGTGAGTCTATACAGATCCCATGTGCATTATCCAAATATTCATCTCCTATACCTCGTCCACCAAAACTATTTTTTAGGTTGCCATATTCATCATAATGTAAGATGTGTTGCGCACCATAACCATCTGCAATGTAAAAATCTCCATTGGGTAGTACGGTTGTTTCTGTGGGAACAAAAGCATCTTTATTTTGATAATCAGGTATATCGGCAGGGGGATTAATGGTCAATACTATTTTCCCATCGAGTGTGGTTTTGTAAACCTGATGTCGGTTGGTATCCGTAATAAATAAAAAATCTTCGTTGCCATTGGCCTGTAAGGTTAATCCATGCGCGCCAGGAAATTCGGTCCCCCAAGTAGTTGACAATCGACCACTTTTATTATAAATAATTACGTTGTTTTTGGTTTCATTGGTCAGTAGTATGATGCGTCCTCTTGAGTCCTCTATCATTTCATGACAATCATTGACCGGGGTTTTTGCGGGGTCGAGGGCTCCCCATTTTGTATTTAACCTGAATTTCATTTCGTTGTGACCATACATGGGTCCCTTTGTTTCACCATATAAATCGCGCACAGCGAAAAAAGCAGTACTCCCAAGAACGGATTTTTTTACGAAGGATCTTCTTTTCATAAGCGATTACATTAACAAGCGGTGAAGCCGACGCTTTGTCAAGTGTTAACTAAAATAAGTAAAAAATTTCATTTTATTAAACTATTTATTTCATAGCTTATGGAAGTATGCGGTATTTACCTATTATGCGAAGAATACATAGTAGTATTGGATTTCGCTCAAAGAGAATTGATCAGCGAAGAGACAGAAAACATTAAAGCATCAATTTAGATTTTGAATTAATTGATAGATTTTTTGATACAGTTTACAACAAGAGCTAATAGGGGTTATATAAAAGATGAATACTAACAATCACGATACACTTTTAGTGTTTACTATTGAAGCTATGGGTGATATGGGAAATTTAAGAGGGTATAACCGGCTTCCTGTCAGTCCTTTAAGAAACAAATAGAGACATTATGACAGGTAAAAGGATTGAGGGATTAATGGAAGGAAAAAAGAATTTTTGGCTAGAGACGCTTCTAGAAAGAGATTGTCCTAGACTTAGAGGATTGTCTTTGAACGCTTTATCGTAAAAGACGGAAGGTTCATAAAGGGAAAAGTGTTAAGTTGGAAGGGATAATTAACTACGAGAAAAGGAAGGTAAAGTTTAAATGATCATTTATCCTTTTTTCCCTGGCTTGGCGCTTGGAAACCTTCCATAATTACCAATTCCATCCATATCAATATTATCAGCTCTCCTGTAATGAGCAGTAAGTTCTGGATCACTTTTTAACTTACTTTTCTGCAATTCATTTGCTTTTTTAACCATGAAGAGATATCCAATCATATACAATACAAAAATGGTCAGACCGATTGAGAACATTATAATATTTTCAATTTCCATCATTTATTTTTTTTTGGTTCGAATGATCCGATCTTCTTTGCCTCAAGGCTATGGAAGCTGAAAGTATAGAGGGCACCCAAATCCCAACAAAAATCCCCTCTAACTTGTTTCCTGTGAACCATAGGGTAACGGAATACAAGAATGATAAGAATGCCAAAATGATGGGATAGTAAATTCCCCAAAATTCAATCACTTTTTTCATAAATAATATACTTTTTTTTAATGTTTTAATCTAATAAAATATATAACGTGTGATTTAAAAAAATAGTTCTGTAACGGTAGGAATGAGGAACTTAGAAAGGCTTATTTTGCTAAGGCAATAAAGCATCATTAAGCTGACAATGTATCTTAAAAAGCTGACCAAAAGAGATAGTATTGGACAGAAATATTAATGAGATCTTTAGTGAAAAGAAGATGAATAATAATGAAAGTCCAAAATTTGACTATAAAATATATTTGCAAAATGGTTTGCAAACATGTAAAAAACATTAAATAAAGTAATTAATTGATAAACAGTACTCTATGATCTTAAAAATCGATTTCTGTGACCTAAATGCACCTAAATTGGATGTTATTAGGTTTAGTTAGATGCATATTCCAACAGAAAATCGGTTTTAAGAGACTAAAAACAGGATGTGAATGGAGACCTATGGACACCCTACAGAATCTATTAAAGAACTCATTAAATTGACTCAAATGATCTGTAGACACTTAGTTTGGGAGTTATTTGATAGGAATAAAAAACACCGAGGATAGTGCCAAATTAATGGACTAAATCCTCAGTGTTTGTGGGTAAATTGTGGAGCCGGCGGGATTCGAACTCTATGCTCTAATGTATCATTACATATTCTAATTAAGGTTTAAAAGTTGAATAAAGGCTATTAAGATATATGAAAGTATACCATAATACACATTTGTTTGTACCTATGTTTGTACCTTTACTATTATGGCTACAACCTTACTTTCATTAAAGACACCCAAGAAAGAAAAATCACCAATTTGGCTTACTATCTCAGATGGAAGGGATGTTAATTTAAAAGTTTATTCTAACATCACTATTTTATCTAAGCATTGGAGTAAAAAGAAGAGATGTGTCTTATCAGCAAATCCTAAAGCAACTGAATGGAACAGATACTTATTGTCCTTTGAGAAAAATGTTCTAGATATTTATTTAAGAGCAAAAGAAGAAAATAGATACGTTACAGCAGCATATATTAAAAGAGCACTTGAGCCAAAAAAGAATAAAAAAGAAGATACTTTTTGGAATAGATGGAATGAGTTTCTTAATTCAAAAAAAGGGAGTTGCTCGGAAGGAACAATTAAAAAGTATAATACGGTAAAAAGGCATTTAAATGCATTTGAAGAGTATAGGAAAGATTTATTTTCTTTTAATAATATAAATGATGTCACATTGGAGGAGCTCCAATATTTCATGTATCATTCGAGAGATTTAAATACTCAAACTACATCAAAAAACATTAAATTTTTTAAGGCATATTTAAATTGGTGCCATAGGAGAAGATATCTTAATTCAACTGATTTTAAATACTTTATTCCAAATACTCAACCGGATACATTGAAAATTATTATTACAGAAGATGAGCTCAATAGTTTGCGTGAGTTGAGAATTAATGATACCCCACATTTGGAAAATGTAAGAGAATTATTCATTTTATCGTGTTTAACGGGATTGAGATACAGTGATTATTCTCGCATAAGTAAAGAGCATATAAAAGAAAATAATGAGGAGTTTTATTTACAAATAAGGCAAAAGAAAACAGAGCAGTTCATTGAAATACCTCTTACTGAGGAGAGTAAAAATATTGTAATGAGACTTGTTAATGGTAAAGTTCATGCTATTTCAAATCAAAAAATAAATAAATATTTAAAGAGAGTTTGTCAAATTGCGGGTATAGATGAGTTGAATGAGGATAGCTATTATAAAGGGAAAGAGGTTACCAAGACGGTTAAGAAAAAGTATGAATTGGTTACTTCGCACACGGGAAGGCGAACTTTTGCAACTAATTTACTTTCTAGAAATGTGCCCTCTGAAATAGTAATGCAATTCACCGGGCATAAAGATTACAAAAGCTTTTCTAGTTACGTAAACATCCCCAAGCAGACTCAAATGAATATTGTGAGAAATGCCTTAATTGGTAAAACAATGAAAATTGCTTGATATGATTCCTTTACTCAATAAAGTACAATTAGATCAATATATAGGTAGAATACTTAAGTATGGTTTTGACGGCTTAGAAGGAGCTTCTAAATCCGAAATGAAGCAAGTAATAGATTATATAGTAGCTGAATTATTAAGATATCGGAACAATGCTGATAAACGTTATGAACAGAATATGATGATTATTGGTAAAGAGAATTTATCCAAAGAGCAACGGAGTAAAGATTTTTTTCTTGGCAGTAGATATTGGGAGCTATCCAAGGCATTTCAGATTCTCAAAAACTATTCCCAAAATAATAAATCAGATAAACCAAAAGCAAAAACTCATGATATCAGCTTTTTAGATTTATTAAACGAAAGAGGAAAACAAATAACAACAAAACTTAAAGAACTATATCCCTCATTCATAGAGCATCCAAAAACCAAAAGATTTGCTTACTTAATCATCGCTCTTGATGAATTAGGGTTAACATCCAAACGAATACAAGATTTAGGATCAACCAAATTAAAAAATCTTTTCAAAGAATATTTTGGTAATATTGGTTCTTCTCAAGCCTTAGGACAAGACTTGAAACTACTAAAAAGTAATATATTCAATTCTCAAGAAAATGATCTTAAAGAAGAATACCAAAGGCGGTGTTTAGAAATTAAGGAATTACTCGATTAAAGAAACTTTTATGGCTTTCATTTCTTTCAAAAAAGATTCTGAAAGCTTTGAAAGTTGTGTTGATGCATTCTTTGCATCATGGTAAATATCTACGAAAATCTATTTCAAAGGCTCGATCAGATTGAATCTTTAATAGTTAAGAGTAATGAACTCTTAAATACATCAAACTCATTTAATCCAAGTGAGAGATTAACAAGAAAACAAGTAAGTGAGCAATACAAAATAAGTTATGCGACTCTTCATAATCTCATGCGTCAGCAGAGGTTAACCTATGAAAAGATAGGACGAAAAACTCTTTACAAACGAAGTGATTTAGAGGCATGTTTCAATTCAAATAGTAAAAGACATGTACGGTAAACGATTAACACTTCCCGAAAAATGGGCAACCCCAAGATTTCGTAAACTTCATCCAAATGTAAAAGTGTTACTTTACTATATACTTGATACTTGTGATTGGGGTGGATTTCTAGAAATTGATACAGAAGCTATGCATTTCTATACGCAGATTTCTGAAAATGAAATACCTCAATTACTTGAAGAATTATCTCAAGAGGAAATACTTATAAACAATGGATGGCTATTTGTAAAGGACTTTATAGAATCACAAGGTAATTCCCCCTTAAACCCAAGTAATAACGCTCATAAGAATATTATCGCAAAATTGAATGATAACATCATTCACTTCCAAGAATGCCTTAGAACTCAAAAAAACTTAGCCCCTTATGAGGAGCATATTAGGGACTCAAGTAAGAGTAACAGTAAAGGTATCTGTATGGGTAAGGGTAATAGTATTAGTATTAGTAATGGTAACAGTAATGATTCATTTGATGAAGATACTTCTGCGATTGCTATGATTGAAAATTCAAAAGAGAAAAGAATATATATAAACAAAGGAACTCCTTGTATCATTTGCAATGCTAAATATGGAGAGCAATGTCAAAATGAATTAGCTGATGAAAAATGTCGTAGCCGTTTTGTGAGAATAGAGGTATAGGGTGGTTAGGAAGCGATAATTCTCTTTTTAGGGTTAGGGTATCAGCATAGGTATTTTATTTGATTTTCAACTTCCTTCAAAAGAGAAATGAAAGAATAGAAAAACACCTTTAATGTAATACATCTATTATTTTTTGTTTTTTGCATTGGTATTTATTCTCTTGCTTTTGTATTTAATCAATCATTAAATTTATGGCGCGGCTTATCACATCTCTCATCTTATTACTTACCATATCATTCTGTAATGCTCAAGTAGATATGGTGGTATTACAAAAATTAAAAGGAAAGGAAATATCTGAAGTTTTGCTAGATAGCATTATCATCATTGAGGATGATGAATTTGAGTTAGTTTTTTCCAATACCAAAAGAGAGTCAGTAAGATTTAAAAAATCTAATATCAAAGCAATAAGTGCTTATGGAGAGCAATTTATAAATAGATCGCTTTTTAAAATCAATCTTATTGGTTCTATTAATGGAGAAGACAATGAAATATTAGAAATGAAGAAAAATCTTAACGAATTTAGAAAAGCAAGGAGTGGTGGACATTTCCTACAAGCCCTTGGTGCCGGAATTACAATAGCCGGTTCATTTTTAGTTGTGAGTGATGCTAATGATGAAAATTTTACCGGAGCTTCAAAAGGAACTTCATTAGCTGCATTGGGGGGAGGCTTATCCCTTCTCGGTTTTATAATTAATTGGGGAGCCGGAAATAAAATTAACTATGATAGCAACATATAAAAGAGAAAATAAAAAATAACTAACACTATGAAACACATCAAACACCTCCTCTTCTTAAGTATTCTTTGTTCGCTTGTATTGTTTACCAATTGTGGTGATAGTGATGATCCCGTTGCGGATACTCCAACTAATACCACTGATGATGATTCTACCACAGTTTTAGATGCTGATGGAGACGGTGTAGCCGATGCTGATGATACTTGTGCAGATACTCCTAGCGGTGAAACGGTAGATAGTAGTGGCTGTTCCGATTCGCAGAAAGATTCCGATGGTGATGGCGTAACTGATGATTTAGATACTTGTGCTGATACTGCAGAAGGTACTACAGTTGATGAGAATGGTTGTGCTGATGCACAGAAAGATACAGACGGAGATGGTGTCAGTGACGATTTAGATACTTGTGCAGATACTCTCGAGGGTGCCACAGTGGATGAGAATGGATGTTTAGTTAATGCTCTTTATTTAGATGAGAATGGTATTACAATAAAAGCTGTAGTAGATGCGGTAATAGGGAACAGTTATGAATTAGGTGGAGTTAGTTATTTGGTGGTTCAAGAAGATATACTTCGTGGAATGATAGCAGAAGGAGATGATGTTACTAAAGTGGTGACGAGTCATGTTAATGTTATGGCTGAAATGTTTAAAGATGCTGTCAATTTCAATCAAGATATAGGTAGTTGGGATGTAAGTAATGTGCAGGTATTTTCACACATGTTCAGAAATGCTACATCATTTAATCAAGACATAGGATCTTGGGATCTTGGTGATACTGGTAGTATTATTGGTTGTTGTAAACAATTGATAGAAATTGAGGATATGTTTTTTGGAGCTTCCTCTTTCAACCAAGATATTGGAAGTTGGGATGTGAGTAATGTTAGGCAATTTAATAGTGTGTTTCACGGGGCTTCCGCTTTCAACCAAGACATTGGAAGTTGGGATATGAGTGAAGTGGAAATTATGGGTTCTACTTTTAAAGATGCAAGTTCTTTTAATCAAGATTTAAGCTCTTGGGATGTAAGTTCTGTCTATTACTGTGAAGATTTTAGTTTAAACGCAACCGCTTGGACAGAACCCAAACCAACCTTCACTAACTGTACGGAATAAGCCTCCTCAAAGGGTTAATATAAGATTATTCAAGTACGCTCTGACACACCCAAAAAGACTCTTAGAAAGACTTATTTAAGTGGAGGTTATTATTCTTTAAATTATCCTAGGATATGAAAAAACTACGAGAATACGAACATTTCATTCTCATTTTGATTGGGTTAATTATGGTTGCACGAGATTATATAAACTATAGCCCCATAGATGATTCAATAGGATTAGTATTTATCACCATAGGTTTAGTTATTCTATTTGGGAAGCGTATTTGGAAGAAGAACAACCAATAGGTATTTTCTTTAGTGTTCACCTTCCTTCAAAAGGGAAAATCAAGGAATAAGGCTTTAATATTCCCATTTTTTAGATTATCTTTTTTTACTCTAATACCAATTGAACTGCTATAATTTTAAGCTATTATCCTACCACGGGGCAAATATTTATTGATAAAAAGAGTTTAAACTATTTGATACATATAAAAAGCTAAGAAATCTTTGAGATATGAATCCGAAACCAAAATGTTTGTACCTATGTTGGTACTTATAAACTAAAAAGCCCCAATACTAATAGTAATAGGGCTTTTATGTGGAGCCGGCGGGATTCGAACCCGCGTCCAGCTAAGGAAACATTGCATCGTCTACATGTGTAGTTATTTATTAGATCTTACAGAAGGGCTGGTAAATAACAACCTACCTTTTCTGCCAGTCACTGAATTTCGCAACTGCTTAGTAACCTCACAGCGCTAGCCTTTTATACGACACCCTAATTCCTCGCTCAAAAGGCGAAAGCAAGGTAGGATGTGGCCCGGGAACATCGCTAGACGCTCAACCGTTTAAACCTGTATTTAACTAAAAAGTTAAATTAAGCAGCCATGGCGTAAGAATCTTCGCCAATTAAAATTTAAGTGCTTTGATTACGGATGTACACTTATCACCCGACACGCAAATACAGCATTCACACTTCCTGTCGATTCCATTCGGCCCCATAAGTCAATGAACTAAATGTAAAATTAAGCTTTGCCATCCAATAAGTTGATGAAATTATAAAATGATATTTTTTTAAATTCTCTGGTTCATTTAATTTCATACTATATTGTTTGCTTAACCTCAGCAATTATGAAAGACCTTCGTGTGGCTCTCGTACAAGCGGCACCTGTACTCTTTGATTTATCCGGGACTTTGGAGAAAGTGGATGGCTTACTTGGCCAAGCAAAATCCAAAGGTGCTGAATTTGTTCTTTTTCCAGAGGCCTTCATTTCGGCATATCCAAGAGGTATTACCTTTGGTACGGTTGTGGGAAGCAGGTCTAAAATGGGTCGTGCCATGTGGCAACGCTACCACGATAGTTCGCTAGATTTGAATGCTCAAGCGTTTCTTGATTTGGCTAACATTGTAAAGAAAAACGGTACTTACTGTTGTATTGGTGTGATAGAGCGGGTGCGGTCAGGGACTTTGTACTGTACCATACTGTATTTTGATCCTGAGGGTAAATGTATAGGTAAGCATCGGAAAATTAAGCCAACAGCTGCAGAACGTATTGTTTGGGGTGAGGGTGATGGGTCTGATTTACTTATTTATGATACTCCTCTTGGTAAAATAGGAGGGCTTATTTGTTGGGAGAATTACATGCCTCAGGCGAGAATGCGCCTCTATGATCAAGAGATAGAAATTTATGTAGCACCGACGGCTGATCATCGTGATAGTTGGCAACATACCATTCGTCATATTGCTATGGAAGGGAGATGTTTTGTACTCAGCTGCAACCAATTCGTCACTCGCGAGGATTACCCTTTGGATCTACCTGGAGAGGCAGTGGAAAAATTACCCGATATCTTATCAAGAGGGGGGAGCACAATAATTGACCCTTTGGGCAATTTATTGGTTGACCCTTTATGGGATGTGGAGGGGATTATTTATGCCAATTTGTCCAGTGATCTGCTCATTCAATCAAAAATGGATTTTGATGTGAAGGGCCATTATGCAAGAAAGGATCTCTTTTGATAACGCTTATTTGCTAAAGCGATATTTTTTACTTCGCAGGGCTAGAAATTCATTTTGAATCAGGGTGCAGATGCTTATTTGAGAAAGGTTCAGCAGTATTTTTAATTTTTTGAGCAAGTGATTCGCCGCTACCTTAGTCAGTAATAAAAAAAAAGAGCTCTCCAAGTGTGAACTAAAAAGAACCCTTTTACCAACCATAAATCTTTTCAAAAATATTTCAATAAAATAAATACTATGTAACATTTGTTACTTTAAAATTAATCAGTATCAGATTTCAGATGAGATGATGTAATCTTATCGACGATGAGATCAATAAAAAAATCAATACCGGTAGGTTAGGACATTTTATATAATTATTAAAAAAAAAAGGGTCCTCTAAGCTATAAACTTAAAAAGAACCCCTTACCAACCATAAATCATTGTAAATATGATATTTTTAAAAAGAATAAATGTAACTCTTGTTACATAATAAATTAAAAATATGGTTTTTTTTCATTTGTTATTCCTTTGTCAATGAAATAGGGCATCGGATCATTTGGGATGATCAAACTGTGATCATCTGTCGTTTCTAATGGAGGAAGGAATCTAAGCTTTATGCGAATAGATAATTTGTGATTTATTCTTTAGGTAATCTTGGATTCTTCCCCATGAGGGGGGGGATCCAAGATTTATTTAATTGTTTGCCTAGGAAAATCATTTGCCGTTTAAGGAAATGATGAAGCTTTTAAAATAAATTTTAAAAAATAACAACTACGTTGAGGCTACCATTATTTGAATGAGGTCTTGCTTTAATCATATTTTTTGCTTGCGTTATGTCTCCCTTAAATGTAAAAACACTACTTTTTTACCAAAATCTTGACTTTTTTTGAAGGTACTCTGGCAGAAACATGATTTTCTATATTAATTATTGAGCAATTTGTTGAATCAGCTTCCATAGCTTTTCAACATGATGCCTTTGAATATGAGTCTGACCCGTAACTACACGAAGGACGTATTGATGATTTACCTTAGTATGGGTAATATAGGCTTTGCCAGAAGCATTGACGGCGGTTAAAATGTGTGCGTTCAGGGCATTATTTTTTTCCAAATCAGCGTATTTAACACATCTAAATACGACCAAACTCAAGACTCTATCCACAACCATTTCAAAGTCGGGGTGATGTATAACTTGTTGCTCTAGCCACGCAGCAAGCGAAATATGTTCCTTGATTTTGATCCGGATGCCAGAAGCACCGTATTCTCGGATCACAAACCATAACTTCAATGCCCTAAACCTACGTCCAAGCGGTATACCCCAATCTCTGTAATCATTTACTTTCCCTCTTGTATTTGTTTTTAGGTATTCAGGCAGTATTTGAAAGGTTTGAATTAAGGCTTCTTTGTCTTTGACAAAATAAGCGGTACAGTCAAAATTAGTAAACATCCACTTATGAGGATTAAAAAGATAAGTATCTGCTTTTTCTATTCCTTTTAGAAAATGTCTGTATTCGGGAAGAACAAAGGCGGCTCCAGCATAAGCCGCATCAACATGATGCCACACATTATATTTAATGGCAATATCAGCAATGGCTTCCAGCGGATCCATAGCTGTCGTACCTGTTGTACCCAGTGTGGTAATGATACAACAAGGAATTTTACCCAATGCTAAATCGGTTTTAATAGCTTCTTCCAATAAATAGGGCAAAAGGGCCATTTCGTCATCTACGGGAATTTTAACTAAGTTATCTAATCCAATACCTGCAATTTTTACTGATTTATCTATTGAGCTGTGGGTCTGAGCGGAACAATAAACCCTTAATTTCTCATTCGAAAATCCGCGGTTATTGATGTTGAAGTGGGTGATTTTTTCTCTGGCTGTAAGTATAGACACCAGAGTGCCTGTGCTCGCAGTGTCTTGAATAACCCCATCCCAATTTTGGGGCAAACCGCTCATATTTATCAGCCATTCCATGACGCGTTCCTCTAGTTCCGCTGCGGCGGGAGAAGTTTCCCAAATCATACATTGAGCACCAATGGCAGCTGTGATCAATTCTGCCAGTATGGAAGCATAACTTCCATTGGCATTGAAATAAGCATGGAAATTAGGATGTTGCCAGTGGGTGATACCGGGTAATATTTTTTCTTCTACATCTGAAAGGAGTTGTTCAAAAGGTTCTCCTTGTTCCGGAGGAAGCATAGGCAGGGCAGCAGCAATATCTCCTGGATTGACTTGTGATTTTACAGGATATTGTTCGATGTTCTCTAAGTAATCGGCGACCCAATCAACTACTTGATGTCCATGCTTCCTGAATTCCTCGGCATTCATAAGGGAATATAAATTATTTTTTTTGTCTCAAAAAAAGGTTCCTCAAAATAATCTTTTATGTTTATTTCCTGATGAGATTTATTTAGGGCTTTCATTTCTATCTCGAGATCACCTCCTTTTAGGGCAATGATGCCATTAGCATTATTAGTAGATGTGGTAGTTTTTATTTTTTGATGTGTCCATTCCCATATTTTTCGTGCGGGAGCAACGGCTCGGCTGACGGTAAAATCAAATTTACCAGTTGTTTTTTCTGCACGAGCAGCTTCACTGGTGACATTTACTAATCCCAATTCAGCACTAATTGCTTGCACTACTTTGATTTTTTTGGCCATTGAATCGACCAAATGAAAGGTAGAATCAGGGAACAGTAGCGATAGTGGTATGCCTGGAAAACCACCCCCTGTTCCGATATCAAGAATGCTTGTTTTCGCTTTGAATTGAATGAACTTGGCGATGGCTAAACTGTGTAAAATATGTCTGATATAGAGTTCTTGAATGTCTTTTCTCGAAATAATATTTATTTGTTTGTTCCAAAATTCATATAGATCTTGTAGCTGTATGAATTGCTCTTCTTGGACCTTACTTAACTCAGGGAAGTAATGTTTTATCAATGCGGCATTCAAATCAATTTTTCTGTTTTAGTATGACTTTAAAGGAAAAGGGAGCGATTTAAAGAGGAAGTTTTTTGTCATATTTATTCGATGACTTACAAACAAAAAGAACGAATCAAGCGAATATAAGCCATAAAAATATCACAAACAAGTTCAGATTTAATCCTAAATAAGTATTAAGAAGTATTAAGAAAGATGGGAATTTTTAAAGCGTAATTAACAATTATTAAATGCATAGTTAAATCGCTCCGATTTATTTACAGTCATCTGATGTAAAATGATCTGTTGGCGATCTATGCAAATATTTCTCAACCTCATTACAAAGTCAACGATAGGTTCAAATAGACATATACAAGGATCATTTATCAATAGGAATATTTTTATTGATGGAATAACAAATTTTATAGGATTTTCTTTAGATCAAAAGCGTATTTTTGCATTCTTTATGAAATTTAATCTTTTAAATTCAGATACGAAAAGTGATGCTAGGGCGGCCGTTTTAACCACGGCACATGGGACCATTGAAACACCCATTTTCATGCCTGTTGGTACATCAGGAACGGTTAAAGCAGTGCATCACCGCGAGCTTGAGACCGATATCGAAGCACAGATTATTTTAGGCAATACGTACCATTTGTATTTGAGACCGGGTATGGACATTATCCAAGGTGCGGGAGGCTTGCATAAATTCATGAGCTGGGAGCACCCTGTTTTAACCGATAGTGGAGGCTACCAGGTGTATTCATTGGGGGCCAATCGAAAAATAGAAGAAAAGGGTGTTCGATTTCAATCTCATATAGACGGATCATATCATGACTTTTCACCCGAATATGTAATCGATATCCAGCGGAAGATTGGTGCCGATATTGTCATGGCCTTTGATGAATGTACGCCATATCCCTGTTCAAAAGAATATGCAAAAAACTCTATGCACATGACACATAGATGGCTGAAAAGATGCGTCCATCGTTTTGATCAAACGGAACCATTGTATGGTTTTGATCAAACATTCTTTCCTATTGTACAAGGAAGCACGTATCATGACCTGCGCGAGCAGTCTGCAGTATTCATTGCTGAACAAAATCAAGATGGCAATGCCATAGGGGGATTATCGGTAGGTGAATCACATGAAATGATGTATGAAAGTACAGCGCTTGTATGCAGCATTTTACCCAAAGATAAACCACGTTATTTGATGGGTGTGGGCACTCCAGTCAATATCTTGGAATGCATTGCGTTGGGAGTAGACATGTTTGATTGTGTTATGCCAACGAGAAATGCGAGAAATGGGATGCTGTTTACTTCCGAGGGGATCATCAATATTCGAAATGAGAAGTGGAAAAATGATTTTTCACCCATTGATATCAATTTGGGGGGATACCTAGATACGCTACATTCCAAAGCTTATTTGCGGCATTTAATCATCAGTAATGAGATTTTAGGTGCTCAAATATCAAGTATTCATAATCTTAGTTTTTATTTGTGGTTGGTTAAATTAGCCAGAAATCATATCATACAAGGAGACTTTAGTACATGGAAAAATAGAATGGTGCGAAAATTAGCCAATAGGTTGTGAATATGTTATGAAAAAACTTGATGTATACATTCTTAAAAAATTTTTAGGAGCTTTCATCTTTGTGATGTCCATCTTGATTTTCATCATTGTCATTATTGATTTTACAGAGAAGAACGACAATTTCATTAAAAATGACGTAGCCAGCGAAGAAATTTTACATTACTTCTTGACCTACATACCTTATATGGCCAGCTTTTTGACACCTATTATCATCTTTATATCCACCGTATTCGTCACTGCAAAGTTAGCGGCAAAAACAGAAATAGTGGCGATACTGGCAAGTGGGGTCAGTTTTAAGAGATTCATGCTACCCTATTTTATGGGGGCTGTACTAATTGGATTCCTAAGTTTTCTGGCAAATTCCTATCTCATTCCTGAGACCAATAAATTTAGAATTGCTTTTGAACTACAATATGTAAAAAAGGCCTTTTATTTCAATGATCGAAATATTCATATTCGAGTGGCTCCAGATCTGTATATTTATATGGATCGATATAACAACCAAGGCAATGTAGGTTATAATATCACCTTAGAGCAGATCGAAAATGGTATTTTGAATGAAAAGCTCTACGCGCGTACGATGAAATGGGATACGGTAGGTCATAAATGGAGGCTGAATAGATGGAATAGGCGCGTCTTTAACGAGGCGGATGAAATGATCTATAGTGGAGATGTTATGGACACGGTATTGAACGTATCCCCTGTTGATTTTGAGAATCAAGAGAGATTGTGGGAGACTTTAACCATGAGTGAATTGAATGATCATATTGATCAACAGACCTTAAGAGGGTCAGCTGATGTAGATATCTATAAAATTGAAAAGTACATTAGGTTCATGTCTCCCTTTTCAGTGATCATTCTGACCTTCATAGGAATCATCGTCTCTTCAAAAAAATCAAGGCAAGGGACGGGTGTTCAGATTGCTTTGGGATTTTTAATAGCCTTTCTATTTGTGATTGCTTTCATGCTTTCCAGGGCTTTAGCCGAGGCCAACACATTTGACAGTCCTTTTTTAGCAGTATGGATGCCCAATATATTTTTCGGTCTGGTAGGAGTGGTTTTATATCGTACGGTGCCTAGATGAAGCAGAAAAGCAAAGACATTATCTTTCTACATTTCATTGTACTTATATGGGGGTTTACGGCGGTTATAGGTTTGTTAATTGACCTTACGCCGGTTGAAATTGTCTTTTATCGTACCGGTATTGCTGCGGTCTTATTGGTTATTGTTCTTTTTTCATTGAAGCAATCCTTTTTGTTGAGTTCGCGTCGTTCTTTATTGAAAACAAGCATTGTGGGGTGTTTATTAGCAGCCCATTGGGGGCTTTTTTTCTTGTCAGCAAAAATATCAACTGCTGCTGTTTGTTTAGTGGGTATGGCCACAACCTCTTTTTGGACCAGCATTATTGAGCCTCTTTTTTTTAAAAAGCAAATACAGCTGTTTGAAGTTTTGTTGAGTCTATTGGCTTTATTGGGAATTTTGATTGTCTTCAATATGGAAAGCCAGTATTTTTTAGGACTCTCTTTTGCGATAGTAGCTGCTATTTTAGCCGCACTTTTTTCTATTATTAATGTATCATTGATAAAAAGCGATGATCATTTTGTCATCACCTTTTATGAAATGATATTCGCATGCCTATTTACGGGTATAAGTTTACCTTTCTATTTTCTTTATGCGAGTCATGAAGTTTTTGACTGGCCAACTTTAGAACAGGCAATGTGGCTACTCATATTGGCGAGTGTTTGTACGGTATTTGCAGTTTCCTATTCTATTAAATTGATGAAGCGCCTCTCCGCTTTTTTTGTTAATTTGACCATTAACTTGGAGCCTATTTATGGAATTATATTGGCCTTGTTGGTTTTTGGTGATAGCGAGAAAATGAGTGTTGGTTTTTATTTAGGTACGGGTTTAATTTTGTCTTCCGTATTGTTGTATCCACTACTCAATCGCAAAAGAAAAAGGAAGGCCTTAGAGACTGATATTTTAAGATGATGTAGTTGGAAGTGTCAATGAACGAAGAATACATTCGTATTTTTGAAAAGTAGTAATGGCTGGAGGTTCTTCAAACAGGCCATAAAGGGCAGATCCTGATCCACTCATAGCAGCATAAAAGGCGCCTTGATCATATAATCGTGATTTTATTCTAGCCAAGGTAGGTATGTTTCTGAACAAGGACTCCTCAAAGTCATTATGTAGTGTGAAGTGCCATTTTTTTAAATCTTTCAATGAGTCTTCCAATGAATTTTCGGATATTTTCGGTTGGATATTGGCATAAGCATGTGAGGTGCTCGTATGTAGATCAGGAAATATTACAATAATGTAATATTTTGATAAATTGAGTTCATAAAGTTTCAACTTTGTCCCTGTTTTGGAGGCAATGGCAGGTAAATTATCTATAAAAAAGGGGCAATCACTTCCCAGTAAACTAGCATAATGTTTAAGGTGTCTACTGGTGATTTTCAATGAAAAAAGCTGATTAAGCATCCTGATCGTAAATGCTGCATCTGCGGATCCGCCGCCTAAGCCAGCACCCATAGGAATGACTTTATGTAAATGTATGTTGATGGGGGGTATGCTGTAATGTTTTTTAATGAGTTCATAGGCTTTTATGCACAGGTTATGCGTAGGTTCACCTGGGATGGCGCGTCCTGTTTGAACAAAAGAAAATGATTTTGCCGGTACAATCTCTAAAATGTCATGCCAAAGTAAGGGATACATACAGGTTTCAATATCATGAAATCCATCTGCTCTTTTACTGAGAACGTTCAGCCCAAGATTAATTTTCGAGTTAGGAAAGGTAATCATGAGACAATTTAAGTTATTAATAGTTTACCAATTGATTAACCGATCATTTTTCCAATCAATATAGACAAAATGATAAGAATTGGCCTCAAAAGATTAGATCAAATGAGCTTTCTGAAATCAATTTTATTTTTGCAGTGTTTCCACGATTTTATCGGTCATTCCTGATGATGAAAATCCTCCATCATGCATGAGATTTTGCATAGTAACCATTTTAGTAAAATCTGAGAATAATGAAATGCAATAATCTGCACATGCTTCGGCAGAAGCATTTCCTAAAGGGGACATTTTATCTGCATAATCATAAAAAATATCAAATCCTGGGACACCTGAACCTGCAGTCGTCCAAGTTGGCGACTGCGAAATCGTATTTACTCTTATTTTTTTGCTTTGACCCAGTCGATAGCCATAACTCCGCGCAATGGATTCTAATACTGCTTTTGCTTGGGCCATGTCCGAGTAATCTGGAAAAGTTCTTTGTGCCGCAATGTAGGAAAGGGCTAAAATGGAACCCCATTCATTAAAGGCATCTAATTTTTCACCTACCTGCATGACTTTATGGAAAGAAAGTGCCGATACATCGAGTGATTTTTGAAACCAATCGTAGTTCAAATTGCCATAAGATTTTTTCTTGCGAACATTTGGACTCATTCCGATCGAATGAAGAACGAAATCTAATTTTCCTCCCAAAATCTCAGTTGATTTACTGATTAAAAGTTCTAGGTCTTCTAGAGAAGTGGCGTCAGCGGAAACGATTTCTGCACCACAAATCTCTCCTAAATTGTTAATTTCACCCATTCGCATGGCAATAGGAGCATTACTTAAAGTGAACTGAGCACCTTCATCATGGGCTTTGAGGGCAACTTTCCATGCAATTGAGCTTTCATCTAAAGCTCCAAATATGATTCCTCTTTTACCTTTCAATAGATTATAAGCCATTTCTTTAATATTAAGTCACAAAAATAATGAAAACTATTTGTTTATTGGGGTAATGACAATAATTCCCGCGCACTTTTAAAGGCACTTTCCGTAGGATGCGCTCCTGCAATCATTTGGGCGATGGCTTCGATACGTTCTTCGGCTACCAATTCTTTGATTTTGGTGACGGACTTATCGGCACTATGGTCTTTGTAGACAAAGAAGTGAGCCTCTCCTCCGGCGGCAAATTGGGGTAAATGACTAATGGAGATAACCTGATGATTTTTTGACATGGTTTTCATCATTTTAACCATTTTAATTGCGATTTCTCCCGAAATTCCAGTGTCGATTTCATCGAAAATAAGCGTAGGTAACGCAATTTTATCCGCGATTAAATATTTTATAGCAAAAATGAGTCGAGACAATTCACCACCAGAGGCGATATTTTTAAGTGATTGTGGAGCGACACCTTTATTGGCTGAAAATTGAATGGAACATTTGTTGATCCCATTTTTATTAGGTTCAACGACTTCTATTTCAATTTTGACTTGACCATTTTCAATACCAATGTCATGAATGATATCTGTGATTTCCCGCTCAAAATTAAGAGCTGATTGCTGACGAAGTTTTGAAAGTGCTGTACCCTGTATCATTAGTTGATTCATAGCTAGATCCATTTGCTCTTTTGATACATTGAGTTTTTCATCAAGATGATCCATTTCATTAAGTTTCTCAGATAATTGCTTCCTCAGATCAATGAGGCCGTTCATTGTATGAAGTTCATGTTTTTGTTGCAAGCGATAAATTAGTGAGCGTTGTTCGTTAAATTCGGCTATTCTCTGAGGATCGAATTCAATCTGTTCTCGTTTCTCTAGGAGAACTTCAAAGACATCTTTTAATTCAATTAAAGAGCTTGTGATTCTTCCTTGAGCCTCTTTAAATGTTCTTGACAGACTACTGATAGATATCATTAATGTATCCAATAGTTCCAGTTGTTTGATTACAGAAAAGTCTTCCTCATCTAATATATGGATCGCCTGAGAGAGCTTTAGTTTAATTTCCTCTGCATGTTGCATGATTGTCAAATTTTGCTCTAGCTTTTCTAAATCAATATCATCTAGCCCCGCATCTTCTAATTCTTGAAGATTATGACGTTCATAATCTTGATTCTTTCGAGAGGTAGAATGCCATAAAACCAACTCTTCATATGTCTTTTTCCGGTGTTGATAGATCTCGTAGGCCCTTTTGTAGGCTTTGAGCTGACCTGCATTAAGTGAAAACTGATCTAATACGTCAAGTTGGTATTGGTGATTTCCTAGATTTAAGGACTCATTTTGAGAATGGATATCCATGAGTTTTAAAGCAAAGGTTTTGAGTACCTCTAAATTTACGGGAGTATCATTGATAAAGGCCCTACTTTTTCCGTTGGGAGAAACCTCTCTACGAATGATGGTCTCCGTTTCATAGTCGAGCTCATGGGTTTCAAAAAAAGATTGAAGCTCATAGGCAGAGATGTCAAAATGCCCTTCGATTTGGCATTTTTTAGAGGCATCCCATAGGGCTTTACTATCCGCACGACGGCCCATGAGAAGACCTAAAGCACCCATCATAATTGATTTCCCAGCTCCCGTTTCACCCGTAATGACATTCAATCCCAGAGCAGGGATCAGTTCTAATTTCTTAATTAAAGCAAAATTAATGATTGAAAGCGATTTGATCATATCGATCAGGTTTGTACATCTCTCCAAACTTCATCCAATTCTGAGCGGAATATGAAGACTTTTTTCATAGATGCATTTTGATATAAAATTTTATTTTCTTCAATACTAATCATTTTTCCAAATATTACCGCACCATCTTTGCGCATAAATGTGAGCCATTCTTGAAAATGAATTTCTAGATCTGATAGAGTTATTTTGACTTGTCGACTGGGCATTATTTAATCATATCTGCAAAATCTGAACGCTTGGTTGCATCAATATTTACAAGCATATTATAAGTCCGCTTGCGAAGGGATGGATCTCCTTTTGAAAATATTTTACTAAGCTCGTCAGTTTTGGCATCTAGAAAGCTAATGGTAAGTATCGATCGGGGCCTTTCTTGGTTGACTTTTAGTACTTTTTGGATACTTTCAGAGATCATTTTTCTGGCCTCTTCAGGATTTTCCAAAAAACGATCCATGCCTTGTAAGTGATATTGATAACTGGCCTCTCTTATGGGTTTCATTTGAGCATTCAATAAATTCTCTACTAACCAATAGCGATTTCTAATACTATTAAATTGATCCCATCCCATAAAACCAGTATTTTGGGCGTTGGTCACTACCCGCCATGCCAGATTGAAGTAAGGCTCGCCTCTTAGCCTTCCAAATGAATCATAATCCAAGCCAATGATGACTAAAGCATAATATGATAGAAGAGAAGAAAGGTTATCAATAAAGCTATTTTCATTATAGATGATGGGCTGTGAATTAACATATTCAAATACCCAATCTCTATCACCAAAATTCAATAGGATTGTTTCATGATTGGTGTTAAATACCGGTCTAGAGGAGAGTACCTGTACGGAGGCTTGGTATTGCCCCAATGCAGGATCACTTGCGTCTGTCAGTGTGATAACAATATTACAATTAATTCTTTCTTCAACCTTAAATTGATCAGAAGTCCATTTTGTATTATTGAGAAATTCGCTAAAGGTAATTTCCATTTCGGAAATAGTACTTGGGTCACTACTTTGAATGGCCTGCGCATTGATGATTACACGACAATTCAGTTCTTGACTTAGCAATACCGTCGGAATTAAAAAAAAAATTAATGCAGCGAGCTTAAGCATAGCTTTCCATTATTTTCAAAATATCTTGAGCAACTTCTTTTTTATCCTTTAAATCAAAAGAAAATCGTTTTTCAAAGCGATCATAAATGGTGACTTTATTGGTATCTTGACCAAAACCGACACCAATATCTTGTAACGAATTTAGAACAATAAGATCTAAATTTTTACGATTTATTTTCGCTTTAGCAGAGGCCTCTTCGTTATGGGTTTCTAGGGCAAATCCAACATGGATTTGTTTTTCAGTTTTTAGTTTACCCAATTCATGAGCAATGTCTGGATTTTCAATCAAGGTTATTTTTAGAGGATTACCATCCTTTTTATGCTTTTTTTCAAACGGCTCGCTGGGTTTGTAATCGGCTACTGCAGCAGTAAAAACCGCAAAGTCGATCTCTACATATTGCTGAATACATGCATCCAGCATTTCATTAGTAGATGTGACCTTTATGACCTTGATGTCAGTGTGTTTAGGGTAATCTTTTACAGGACCAGAAATAAATACAACTTGAGCCCCTTGCTCAGCAAATAAAGTGGCCAAGGCATGTCCCATTTTACCAGAAGAATGATTTCCAATAAACCTAACTGAGTCAATAGCCTCATAGGTAGGGCCGGAGGTAATCAATACTTTTTTATTGTGAAAGGGTCCTATTTTGAAATGAGCTTCCAGAATATTAATGATGGTTTCTGGCGCAGCCATTCTTCCTTTTCCGTTCAGACCACTGGCAAGTTCGCCTACATCAGAGGCAATGAGTTGGTTTCCACGTGATACCAGTAGATTAATATTTTTTTGAGTTGCTGGATGCGCCAACATGTCTAGATCCATTGCTGGAGCGAAATATACAGGACATCTTGCCGAAAGAAAGACAGACAATAGAAAATTATCACATAGACCTTGTGCCATTTTTGAGAGGGTATGAGCCGAGGCCGGTGCAATGATCAGCACATCTGCCCAAAGACCGAGAGCAACATGATTGTGCCATTCTTCTGAATTGTTCTTATAAAAAGAGGTATAGATGGGTCGTTTCGATAGGGTGGATAGGGTGGTAGGGGTAACAAATTTTTTGGCACTTTCCGTCATAATGACCCGTACCTCAGCTTGCTCTTTCATTAAAAGCCGTACAATCAATGCTGATTTGTAAGCTGCAATAGATCCGCTAACGGCTAAAAGAATTTTTTTTCCTGCCAGCATAGGCTTGGGCAAGTTATAATTTTATGCCCTCTGCGTCATTTTCATCCCGTCTTCTGAATATTACCTCATCGTTGAGGAATTCCTCGGTCGCTGTGGTAGTTGGCTTTGGCATCCGCTCGTAAAATTTAGATATTTCAATTTGTTCTCTGTTTTCAAAAATTTCCTCTAGATTATCAACGGTAGAGGCAAATTCAGCCAATTTTCCATTCAATTCCTCTTTCTGAATGCTTGAGATTTGTCGGGCACGTTTGCCTATGATTACCAAAGATTCATATATATTTTCTGTAGGTTCTGATAGTAAAGAACTCTCTATTGTTTTGAGTGATGCGTCCGAAGCCATAATCTATAAATATTTCAAAGATCAAATTTAGATAAAAAATTTGTACAATTCACATAATATTCTTCTGCTTCTTTTAAAAAATTACTGTTAGGATATTTATCAACGAAAGTTTGATACTTATCTACACAAGATTTAAAACGTTTATTTTGTACCGAACGAATGCTGGCTTGCGCATAGTCATGTGCTGTCTTGATGGTCAAGAAGAAAGCCTCTTCTTGAAAAGAAGAACCTGGGAATTCCTTGATGAAATCTTCTAAAGTTACGATGGCCGCCTCATATTTTCGTAGTTTAAGATATAATCTTGCATTTTCAAATTCTTTTTTTTCCAGTTTAAGTTCTAGTTCGTTAACAATTCCTCCTGCATTTTTCGCAAATTTTGAAGTGGGGTATTGATTGATGAAGTTCTGCATCACATTGATAGCTTCATAGCTCGGCGTTTGGTCTAAATCATATTCTGGCGATTGCATGTAGAGCGAGTAGCCAAACATATAATTGGCCTCAAGTGCTAAATCACTCCGGGAATAAACTTCCAAGAAGGTTTGAAAATAATGGGCGCTCAGAATAAATAAATCTTGGTAGTAGTGCGCGTAGGCATAAAAGAAATTGGCCAATTCGGCTTCCTTGGTACCTCGAATAATAGGGAGTATATCATCGAAAAGACCAATAGCTCTGGCAAAATCCTTTTTTTCATAATATTTCATGGCTGCCTCGTATTTCGGCTGCCAATCACTAGTTTTACGTAATTTCTGGTACTCAGTACAACTCGTAATGAAAAAGCATAAAAGGCCTATTAGAGATATTTTGATATAAATTTTGATCATTTTTTAAAAAATATTATTGCAAAAGTAATGCACTATTTTAATAAAAGCATTAATTAAATTCGCCTTGTATTTTCTTGTCTTTTTTTCTTTCCTGAAGTTTCTTATTATTACCCTTTCTATCTTGTTCCTCGGATTTAATTTTTTCTTCAAGATTATTTGAGGGGACCAAAATGTCGTCAAAAATGGGTTTTACAAAAATATCTTGAAGAGAAGGTCTTCGATCAATCATCCAGTTGAAGTCATCCAGTGTTTTGTCTGCTTCTGTAATCATGTGTGGGGGTAAAAATCGACCCTCTGGAGATTTATATAATGTAAAGTTATTAATTTGATTGTTGAGAAAACGAATGGTCATATTACTTGTGAGCATTTTATTGATCCCTAATAAAACCGTATCTGTTTCATCCATTGAATGAAATAGACTTTCACAATTACCATTAATATCAATGTAGTTTAAGCGTTTTTTGAAGAAATAGATGTTCATCAGTCTTCCTTTTATTTGATTGAAATTACTGACTGAATCTTGGGTGATCAGAAATGCATTTCGTTTTAAGTCCATTTTTTCTATGCTGCTGTCGTTAAGGAAGACGGCGATTGTATCTGACAGAACTTGATTTTTTCCTGTCCATAAAACAGGATTTCGATAAAGCATTATAATAGAATCAGCCAAAAAATAAGCGGAAGAATCGGCAATGCCTTGGACATTCATTTTAAATATCCTGATGTCTGGGTAGGCCAATATTCTCCTAACAGAGTCATATTCACTTTCGATGGCCATCATCGTATCTGCAGCTATGTAAAAGGTATCTAATTTCATAATCTTTTTCATGATAGCATTACCATAAATTTTGCTGTAGCCATTGACCTTATCATGATAGCCTTCATCGCCGAGTAGGATAAGATTATTTTCTTTTGAAGTAAGTTTTACGTTACCCTCACCTAAATAATACTGGTTAATATCATCAAAAAATAATTTATCACCATCTAGTATATATTCGGAGGTTTCAATATTTCCAGATGATATTTTTGTTTGACTGATTTCCGTTCGGAATTCACCCCCGTCAGCATATATTGTCGTACCCTCTTTATTGATGATCTCGGTAGGACCAAAGCTGTAAGCTATTTTGGTAAGTGTATTGTATCTCAGGGTATCAGTTTTTAAGATAAACTCTGGAGACTGCAAAACTACTGACTGATAAAATCTGGCGACATTTTCCTTGGCATAAAAATAACCTAATGTACTTGAAAGAATATTGGTGGTATCAATCAATTGTCCTCCATTGTAGTAATAGGCGACTTCGGTGTCTAAGCTGTAATCTAAATGGTCAGTATAGAGTTCCTGATATCCCCGCTTGTAAATCACGTCTTCTCGAAGTTGAGCGATGCGATCTTCTCCTTGATATAGGAGTCGATCGGAAGTGACGACAGTTGAATCATTGATAATTTTCACATGGTCGTAAGCCCTCATTTGATTTTCGGCTTTTATATAAATGGCACTGTCGCAGTAAACAGTAGTCTCTTTCTGAATAAATACCACACTGTCAATAAGATATCTTATCGATTGACCCTCTTTTCGAACTACTTCCTGCTTACCTTTGGCGGTATATTTAATTCTCTTCTGGGCCATAGATGCCAAAGAGAGGAGGAGTAACATAAATAATATAAGGTAGTTTCGCATCTCAACTTAAATGGTCTGCAAAAGTAATATATATAATGACAGAAAAATAGCGTTAATTTTATGTTGGCAAAATTAAAAGCTCATATTGAATCTCATCATTTATTTAGTACCCAAGACCGGCTGCTTTTAGGGGTAAGCGCTGGAGTTGATTCTATCGTGCTTGCGCATTTGTTAAAGGAGCTATCCTTCGACTTTTTTATTGCCCACATGAATTTTGGACTTCGAGGTCAGGAATCAGATTTGGATGCTGATTTTGTTGAGCAATGGGGCCGAAATCATGGGATTATTACTCACATTTTGAAGGCGGATACAGAGGTCTATGCAAAAAAAAATAAGGTATCGATGCAAATGGCTGCCCGATCATTGCGTTATGATTGGTTTTCCGAGTTGGCTTCTTTGCATAAATGTTCGGCTGTATTAACAGCGCATCATGCTGATGATAACTTAGAGACGGTTTTACTTAATTTAACCAAAGGAACGGGTATTCGAGGTTTAAGAGGTATGAAAATACAACAGGGGCTTTTGGTACGTCCTTTATTAATTTTTGACAAGCAAGAAATAATAAGTTTTGCACAGAATCGGTGTATTTTTTGGCGTGAAGATGTGTCTAACGCGAGCAATAAGTATGTGCGTAATAAGATTCGTAATCAAGTATTGCCTGTTCTAAAAGAGCTCAATCCTTCAGTTTTAAAAACTTTTGAGGACACGCAAGCTCGTCTCATCGGCACTGAAATGTTACTCGATCAAAAAGTTTCAGACCTGAAGGCACAATATTTCAAATCCGGGAGAATAGATTGTTTGGACGTGTCTTGGGTTCGAGATCATCCATTGGATAGTTTGTTGCTTTTTGAATTACTTGAAAGTTATCAGTTGGGCTATGCGCAATTCAAGCAGATTTTTAGATCAGTGGTTCAGAATCATCCGGCCATGTTTTATTGGGATGCATACCAATTGAACGTAGATAGGCATAAAGTTTGGATTGGGACAACAGATCAGATCATTGATCCAGCGGCAAGAAGGACCATCGCTAATGAATTGGAAGCGGTTGCATTTTATGATTATCAGTTTACATTTAATCTTATTTCATCGACTACTGAACCAGTTGATAAAAGTTTGAATATTGTTTATTTGGATATGGAGAAATTGACTTTTCCACTTACCCTTAGAAAATGGAAAAAAGGAGATTATTTTTATCCCTTGGGTATGACTCAAAAGAAAAAAGTCAGTGACTTTTTGATAGATCAAAAAATTCCTATTATCAGGAAGGAAAGTCTTTTAATCTTGACCTCTAAACAAGAAATTTGCTGGCTTGTTGGTCTACGCATTGACAATCGATTCCGGTTGAACAATTCAACCAAAGACATTTTAAGCATCGAGATGAAAGATTTGAAGGGAAATGATGGATAGTAAAACATAAATGCGTAGTGCTTTCAGAGTTTTTGTTGGCATTTAAATTTGTGATATCAGTAGCATTACTTTTCTATTAATACCGTGGCGTGTAACTTTGCACAGCCAATTTATTGGCTTAATTGTTAAACTAAAAAAAAATAAATGAAGGTTACCATTGTTGGAGCAGGAGCAGTTGGAGCTACTTGTGCAGAAAATATTACCCGCAAAGAATTGTGCGAAGAAGTGGTTCTCTTGGATATTAAGGAAGGCCTTGCAGAAGGTAAAGCCATGGATATGAATCAGTGTGCTACTTTAAATGGGTTCAATACAAAGGTAATTGGATCTACCAATGATTATGTTGCCACCGCCGATTCTGAGGTAGTAGTCATCACCTCTGGTATCCCAAGAAAACCCGGAATGACACGTGAGGAATTAATTGGCACCAATGCCGGTATCGTTCAAACGGTAACAGAAAATATACTAAAGTACTCACCAAATACCATTATCATCGTCATTTCAAATCCCATGGACACTATGACTTACCTGAGTGTGAAGGCCAGTGGTTTACCTAAAGAGCGAGTCATCGGTATGGGTGGATTGTTGGACAGCAGCAGATTTAAGTATCGTTTGAGTGAAGCCATCGGTTGTTCGCCATTGGATTTGCAAGCAGTGGTCATTGGGGGGCATGGTGACACCACAATGATTCCTTTAATTAAGCATGCTACCTACAACAGTACGCCCGTCACCCATTTTTTAACGGAAGATGAGCAGGCAAAAGTAGTTAAAGAAACCATGCTAGGTGGTGCAACTTTGACCAAACTCATAGGAACTTCTGCTTGGTATGCACCGGGTGCTGCTGGAGCGTTTTTAGTGGAGAGTATTGTACGTGATCAGAAAAAATTATTTTCCTCATGTGTATATCTTGATGGTGAATATGGACAATCTGATATTTGTATTGGCGTGCCAACAATCATTGGTAAAAATGGATTAGAAAAGATCATCGATTATCATTTAGATTCAGCCGAAAAAGTCAAATTTGACGTCAGTGCCCTTGCGGTACGCAATATGAATGCTGCCCTGAGGGATCTTAACTTAATATAAATTACGATTAGTTTAGAAAGTGGATAAAAAGCCGTCTCAACGAGTTTTTATCCACTTTAAGTAGCGGAGGCCAAGAAAACAGGTTCGGCTAGGGCAATTCGACTCCTGTAGAGGCATTGTATATTTCGTACCATTGTTGTATTGATAACTCGAGCTCGAGTCCATCAAGTGCTGTTTGAATGCGATCAATTTTTCCACTACCGACGATGGGCATGATTTGACTAGGGTGTTTTACGATCCAAGCATAGACCACTTGATCTATACTTTTTGCCCCAATTCCCTCAGTTATTTTTTCAAGAACTTTCAGGATTCTAATACCTTTTGTAGTGGTCGGATGAAAGAGTTCACCTCCAGATAAGGGTGACCATGACATGGGCTTTATTTGTTCCTTTAAACAGAAATTTAAATTGCCATTTTCAAAATGCTCCAGACAACCAGGTGAAATTTCGATTTGATTGGTCAATAGTTTTTGATGCCAATGTTTTTGTAGCATTTCAAACTGCCCGGGGGTAAAATTAGAAACGCCAAAATAACGCACCTTACCCGCTTGATATAATTGGTCAAAGGCTCGGGTGACCTCTTCGGGGTCAAAGAAGGGAGCGGGTCGATGCAAAAGGAGTAAATCGATGGTGTCAATACCTAAATTTTGTAGGGATTGCTCTACCGATTGTAGGATGTGTTGATAACTGTAATCATAGATTTGCAACTTTCTTTCGGGATATTTATCAGAGCGCAGCTTGATACCACATTTTGTGATGATTTGCATATCCTTTCTAAGGGAAGGTTGCAGGCGGAGGGCGTCTCCAAAAATCTTTTCGCAGCTATAATCTCCATAAATGTCCGCATGGTCAAAGCTGGTAATACCCATCTCCATGATTTCTTCCAAAAAAGCGACTAAATCTTTTTTGCCAAGATTCCAATCCCCGAGTCTCCAAAGACCATGAATGATGCGGGAAAGTGATAAATCAGTTGCAAGTTGTAAGTTATTTACGGGCATATTTTTTAGATATTAAATATTATAGAATTTTAGGTAAACGATTGGAACCATTCACTTATTCATCAACAATATAAATTAAAAACCTAAAAATAGAATGGTACGCTTTTAATTTATTAATTTGAATTATTTATTTTATTTCAAAGATCCAATAATATGACATCACGCAGAAACTTTATTTATCAAACGACTGCTTTGGCAGTTGGGAGTCTGACTTTACCTTCATTCATTCCAACCCATAGCGCACGTGAAGACGTAGGCGTACAACTCTACACTTTTAGAGACGCCATGACCCAAAACCCCAAAGGGACGCTCTCAAAAGTTGCTGAATTAGGGTTCAAGCAATTGGAAAGTGCACGGAGTGATAAAGGCTTATATTATGGATTGACTCCCATTGAGATGCGTGATACTTGCAAGGCATTAGGTCTTTCTATTAGAAGTGGACATGTTCATTTAGACGCGGATTGGAATCAGACGATGGAGCAGGCCGCTGAGGCAGGACAAGAATATGTGATTTGTTCATCTATGCCAACTGAAGGTCAGGATATTGATAATTATCTCAGGGTAGCTGAAGCCTTCAATAAGGCTGGGGAGGATTGCAAAAAGCTAGGATTAAAGTTCGGATATCACAACCATTCCTATGAGTTTGAGTCTGATAAGGGGCAAGTGCTCTATGATGTGCTCCTTAAAAGTACAGATCCCAGTTTAGTAAATATGGAATTAGATTTAGGTTGGGTGGTCATGGGGGGGAAGAATCCTATTGACTATTTCAATCAATACCCAGGAAGATTTCCCTTATGGCATCTTAAAGATATGAGCATCTTGGAAGGAGGGAGTACAGAATTTGGTAAGGGAGATTTAAACATAGCCGAAATGCTTGAAAATATTGATTTATCAGGAGTCAAATACATTTTTATGGAGCAAGAAGAATATGATAATAATCCCTTTGATAGCGTTCAATATAATTTAAATTATTTGGCAAAATTGGGCGAGTGATTTAATCTATTGATTTTTTTGATTGTGACACCTCAGAACGATCTGAGTCCATATTGAGTATCTGGGTGAAATTAAAATAGTTAAGATTTCTTAACAACCTTTTTTTATCCATATTCCGTTTAAAAAACCTTGAATGATATCTTGACGAGTCAGCATTAGATTAGTATAAAAAAAATATTTATGTGTACCTATCCTTATAAATTTCAATGGCTCTTATGGGCCATGCTATTGGGCATGATGTCAAATTCTTTGGCACAATCTTTTGAAATTATTGTTGCTTCGGATGAAATAGAACTCTCCTCAGGAGGGGTTCATCAAATTTTAGTTCAAGCAGTAGATGCCCAAAATCAAGTCATTCCTGAAGTAAATTTCAGCTTCTACTCGTCGGCTCCCCAACTATTTAAAGTAGATAAAAAGGGCTTAATTACCCCACTAGAACCCGGTCAAGGGAATGTAATTGTCATTGGTAGATTGGAGGGAATGAAAGACTATCAGCGATTGAACTTGTGGGTCAATGTGAAGCACTCAGAAGGCACAGACCTTAAAATCATGAATCTACCCTCAGAGGTTTTTGCGGGCCAAAGAATTGGCATGCAGGTGCAATTATTGGATGCACAAAATTATCAAATTTCCAACCCAAATTTGGTATTTGAAAGCAGCGATACCCCTGTGGCTAGTGTAGACGTTTTTGGAAACATAACCGCCCATCAAAAAGGCAAGATTATTATTAAAGTAAGCTCAGGTAAAATTTCAACAGAGACGGTTATAGCTGTGAAAAAAAATCCTGTGACATCAATACAGTTGTCTAGCAATGTTCAGGAGGCAGTTACAGGAGAGGTGGTTTATTTTGATGCTCAAGCAATCGATAACGAGGGGGATATTATTGAAACGATTCCCTTTATTTTTTCTTTTTCGGGAGTCTCTGAAAGCCCTTCAGAGTATGCCTCTGGCATGATTAAAAATAATGGAGACTTTGTTGCGGATGTGCCAGGTATTTATACTGTTGTAGCTGCTTTTGGGGGCAGGGAAGCGAGGAGGACACTTCAAGTTTCAGCACGAAATGTCACAGAAAAGGTTCAATTGAAAGGACATGGTTCGGTAAGTAATGTGCATACCTCCGACCTTTGGGTATGGGAAGGAATCGATGGTAGAGATTATTGTGTTACGGGTACCTGGGGAGGAAATGGAGAGGCTTATTTTTGGGATGTTACGGATCCTAATCAATTGATACCTATAGATACCATTAGGGTCGATGCACGTACGGTAAATGATGTGAAGGTTTCTGAGGATGGTAAAATTTGTGTAATCTCTAGAGAAGGGGCTTCCAATAGGAAAAATGGTTTGGTGATCATCGATGTCAGTAATCCGCGTGAAGCCGCCATTATCAGTACTTATGATGAAGGTTTGACGGGGGGAGTGCATAATGTTTTCATTTATAAAGATCACATATACGCTTTAAGTAATGGCGAAAGGTATGACATCATCAACATTGAAGATCCAAAATATCCTAAAAAGGTAGGCACCTTTGAATTGAATGAGCCGGGTCATTCGATACATGATGTTTGGATAGAGGATGGCATAGCATACTCCTCTAATTGGGCCTATGGTGTTTGGATGGTGGATGTGGGTAACGGAATGGCTGGAGGATCACCCTCGAACCCAAAGCCAATAGCAAATTATGCCTACCCAAGTGGATGGAATCATGCTGCTTTTCCTTACCATGATAAAAAAACGGGCAAATTTTATGTGATTGCGGGAGATGAAGCTTTTCCAAATGGATTAAATACTGAAGATGGCCCAACCATTCCTGCAGGATTTCTTCATTTCATAGATTTCACAGATTTGGAACATCCCGTTGAAGTAGCCAAGTATGAAGTACCTGGAGCGGGCTCTCATAATTTATGGGTAGAAGGAGACTTATTGTACGTGGGCAATTACAATGCAGGCTTACGTGTAGTTGATCTTTCAGGAGATTTAATGGGAGACCTTTTTAAACAGGGTAGAGAGATTGCATGGTTTTTACCCACTGATGCCAAGGGAAGAATACCCAATGCACCGATGACGTGGGGTCCCCAACCTCATAAGGGGCATGTATTTTTCACGGATTGGAACAGTGGGTTATGGTCAGTGAAAATAGACATCAAAAAGCCAAAAAATATTAAAGTAGAAAAAAGATGATCATAAAAAGTTGGGCGCTTTGTCTTTTCTTATTTTTGCCATTTATTGGATTTTCCCAAACTTATTTTTTGTATGTAGCATCGGAGTCTGAGGATGAAGTAGCCGTGATAAAATTTGATGGTGCTCAGGGCTTTGTAGATGAGATCATCACGGTAGGTTATCAGGCCACTGAGATAGAAGGGCCTCATGGACTTACATTAGATCCTTCGGGAGATTTTTGGTATGTCACCATGGCACATGGCAATCCCTTTGGGAGAGTATATAAGTATGCTACCGAATCAAACCAATTGATCGATTTCACCGAGTTGGGAATTTTTCCGGCGAGCATGCAGATCAGTCCTGCCAATGGCATGCTTTTTTGTGTGAATTTTAATCTTCATGGTAAGATGGCACCCAGTACCGTCTCTGTAGTAGACCCTTTTTCAATGGAAGAGCTCAAACAAATTCAAACAGGCGCGATGCCTCATGGGTCTAGAATCAGTCCCGATGGTCTGAATCATTTCTCCGTAGCCATGATGTCTGGAGAACTTTTTGAAATAGATGTCATGACCATGGAAATAAGCCGAAAGTTGGATTTAGATCGTTCCTTAGCTTCTTTAAATAAGGTACCTAGCGATGCTGCGGTAGATCACGCAGCTATGGGGCATACCATGAATGACGAGACGCCCCATCAGGATAGCCATCATTCAGCGATCAAACCTACCTGGGTCATCCCACATCCCGATGGTCAACGTGTTTTTGTCGCCGCCAATGGTAAGGATATGATTTTAGAAATAGATCTTCTTAAATGGGAAGTAGTCCAGACCTTCCCAACTGGAAAAGGTCCTTACAATATGGAAATTACGGGTGATGGAAAAAAAATGATTGTAAGCTACAAAACTGAAGGAACCACTGCTATTTGGGACCTTGATCAGGGGAGGGAATTGGCTGTTATTAAGAACTCTAGAGGGATTACTCATGGTATTTCGGTTTCTCCTGATCATAAATATGCATTCGTCTCAGTGGAGGGGAAAGGTAATGAGCGAGGTTCAGTAGATATCATTTCATTAGAAAAACATGAATTAATTGATGTGGTAGAAGTAGGGAAGCAAGCCGGAGGAATTGTTTTTTGGAAAGTAGAAGAATAGCTCTTTGGTGTGGTATTCTTTTGAAAAACAAAATCCATAACGTAAATTATGAATCATTTACTTTTTTATGGAAAAGCGAGCATTTTTAAAAGGACTAACGGGTTTGGGATTATCAACACCTTTGACTTTTGATCACCTCAATGCATTGATCTCATCGATAAGTCACCTTTCTGATAATGCCTTAGCCACCCATGAAGATTTTTGGTTAAAAATAAGGACGGATTACCGGTTGAAATCAGATTACATCAACCTAGAAAATGGTTTTTATTGTATCATGCCAAAATACATCGAAGATCATTACATCGAACATGTGAAGGAAATTAACTTTCAAGGGTCCTATTACATGCGCACGGTGCAAATGGAAAATAAAAAAAACAGTGCTACGCGTCTGGCAAAAATGGCCGGTTGTCTTCCTGAAGAGCTAATTATTACCCGCAATACCACAGAATCGCTCAACTTAGTCATCCAAGGGCAAAAGTGGGAAAAAGGGGATGAGGCCATCATGGCAGCACAAGATTATGGGGCTATGCGCAATCAATTTAGATTGATGGAGCGTCGTTTTGGGATAGCAGTAAGGGAAGTTTCAATTCCTAATCATCCCAAAAATGATGAAGAGATCGTTAAGTTATATGAATCCGTAATTACACGGAAGACCCGATTGCTCATGATTTGTCACATGGTTAATATCACCGGACAGATCATGCCTGTTCAAAAAATTTGTGATATGGCGCATCGCTATGGCGTTCGCGTGATGGTAGATGGGGCACATGCTTTTGGTCATATCCAGTTCTCAATTCAAGACCTACATTGTGACTATTATGGGACGAGCTTACATAAGTGGTTAACTGTTCCTTTAGGTGCTGGATTCTTGTATATAAAAAAGGAGCAAATAACTGATCTATGGCCATTATTTGCCGAAGACCCGCGTGATTCTGAAGATATTTTACGCTTAAATCATGTAGGGACTTATCCTGTGCAGACAGATTTGGCCATCGTCAACGCTATAGATTACCATCATAAAATCGGTGGTAGTCGAAAAGAGGCACGGTTGCGCTACTTACAAAAATATTGGACCGATCAAGTAAGAGATTTACCTAGGGTGGTGGTCAATACCCCCGTAGAATCCAGTCGATATTGTGCGATTGGTAATGTGGGTATTGAAACTATTGATCCAGCAGATTTCGCTAAGCAATTGTTGGATGATTATCAAATTTGGACCGTAGCCATTGATCGTCCGGGCGTGCGTGGATTGAGGATTACTCCTAATTTATTTACTACTCCCAAGGAATTGGATGTATTGGTAAATGCCATTAAGGAATTGAGCAACTAGTTTAATAACAATTTATGATAGCAAAACTGAATTAAAATGACTAATAAGTCAGTTCAAAAAGGAGTGAGGAATGAGCGTATTTTGTCCTTAAAATTGAAGGTTCTCCTTCTTCAATTAGATATAAATTAGCCCAAATCAAATTTTGATATCTCAGCAAAACAGACTAAAGTTATCTCGTCAAATGGGTTTAATGGCCCTTACAGCAACAGGGGTTTGCTCTATGCTCGGGGCATCCATAAACGTGGTACCTTTTATGATCCAGCGCAATGTACCTGGAATCGGCCCCTATGTTTTACCAGCCTTTGCTTTTGCCGCAATTCCGGCCATTTTTACTGCGTTGGCCTATGCCATATTATCCTCGGCCATGCCCAGGGCTGGTGGAAGTTATATATATGTGAGTCGAGGGTTGAATCCTTACCTGGGATTCGTGGCTAGTTTTTCACAATGGTTTGGACTCAGTATTGTTATAGGGGTAATTGCCTATATATGCATTCCTTTTCTTAGAGACCTATCATCTGCTTTGGGTTGGGAAGACCTATCTGCAACGCTTGAAATACCTCTGATAAGAGTGAGTCTTGCCCTATTTTTGATCTGGTTTTTTGTTTGGATTAATATCCGAGGGGCTAAGTCCTATGAAAGTATATTACTACCTATGATGTTTTTAATGTTTGCACTCGGGGCCATTGTAATCGTCGCCGGATTTACGTTTAACAGCCAAGATTTCATGACTGCACTTAAGGCCAAAGAAAATCGAATTTTTCAACCAACTTCCGTCGCTTTTGATTGGCGTATTTTTCTCTCAGCATCGGCTTTGCTTTTTTCGAGTTTCATTGGCTTTGATTCGATATCACAAGCAGGTAGCGAAGCAAAAAATCCAACCAAGTCATTACCTAAAGCTATTTTGTTAGCGGTCTTTTCAGTAGGGGTATTTTATTTTTTATTTACTGCGGCTGTTTATCATACCATTCCATGGAGCTTTGTGGCGGCCGAAGCTGCTCAAAAAGATATCAGTGCACCTGGACTTTTGAGCTATGTACTCCCTACAGAATGGGGTGTGGCGATTTTAATGGGCGCTTCCATCGCTTTGATCAATGACCTTCCTGCTATGTTACTTTCTGTATCTAGGCTGATGTTTGCTTGGGCAGAAGACGGTATATTTCCCTCTTTCATTGCGCGGATTCATCCTCAAAAACAGACGCCTTTCATAGCTCTTGTAGTGGCTGGATTAATGGCGAGTTTAGGTGTCTTAGGGGCTCATTTTGCAGGTGATTTTTTCTTGGGGATTGATATTATGGTCACTTCAATGATGGTTAACTTTTTGTTGATTTGTATCGCATTAATAACGCTCCCAAAAATAAATCCTTTGTTGGCAGGTCAAATTTCAGTCCTTAAAAATAGGCGATTGCAATTATGGATTGGGTGGCTGGGTACTTTATTTTTGATTGGATTTCTCATTGTGCATACTTATAAGGATCTAACCGCCAAAGTAACCCATTGGTTTTTTCACTCAACCTTCATTTGGCTTATCGTCATGACTTTAGCGAGCTGTTTGTTTTTTATAAAATGGTCGAAATTTCGTCAAAATGGTCCAGAAGGACATGAAAGGTTTAAAGTTTTACCCGAAGAATAAAAATGGAAAATACATATCAATTAGCCCCTGGATTGAAGATTTCGCGCATGATCATTGGATTATGGCAAATAGCAGATATGGAACGAAATGGAAGTGTACTTGATCCTGTCTTAACATCTCAATCCATGGAGCCCTATGTAAGGGCAGGATTTACTACATTCGATATGGCAGATCACTATGGCTCGAGTGAGGTAATTACTGGGTATTTTAAAAGGAATCATTTTCTTGGTGATCAGGTTCAATTATTCACCAAGTGGGTGCCAAAGCCGGGTAAAATAAATCGTGAAGTTGTGAGACAAGCCGTACACATGGCATTGGACAGAATGAAGCAATCCACTATTGAATTGATACAATTTCATGCTTGGCATTACCCTGATCCAAGTTGGTTAGATGCCTTATTCTATCTAAATGAACTAAGGGAAGAAGGTCTGATTCATCACTTAGGAGTGACCAATTTTGATGCGGCCCATTTAAGGATGGCATGTGCTTCAGGCATTCCTCTGATAAGTAATCAGGTTTGTCATTCGTTGATTGACCAAAGAGCGAGCGGTGAAATGGCACAAGTTTGTGAAAAATATGGCGTCAAAATATTGGCTTTTGGTACCCTAGCTGGTGGGTTTTTGACAAAAAAATGGATGGGCAAGGTGGAGCCTTCGCAGGATGAATTGACTACTTGGTCTGAAATGAAATACAAACGATTTATTGATGTTTCTGGAGGATGGGATGGGTTTCAAAATTTACTTGAATCGATTAAAAAAGTAGCCGATCGACATAAGGTCTCTATGGCCAATGTAGCTAGTAGATGGATGTTAGAAAACCCATCGGTGGCAGCCATAATTGTTGGCGCGAGGCTGGGTCAAAGTGAGCACATAACTGAGCATAAAAAAATGCTTGATTTGACATTTTCAGAGGCGGATATGGTCGACATTAGAAATGCCCAAGGGTCACTCACACCCGTCCCGGGTGATTGTGGAGATGAATACCGAAAACCGCCCTTCTTGACTGCTTCTGGAGATTTAAGTCATCACTTAGCGAACATTCCTAAATCCTATGTTCCTATTGATTCGGGAGCAGATCGCGCACAAATATTCAGTGGGACAGTTTGGGAGGAATTTGCGGGTTACAGTAGGGCTGTAAAAGAGGGAAATCGGATACATGTTTCAGGGACTACCGCTACTCATGGTCATAAAATGATTGGAGGTAAAGATGGTGCAGCCCAAACGCATTTTGTCATTGATAAAATTGAATCGGTCCTTGAATCATTTGGCGGATCGCTTGAGGATGTCGTTAGGACGCGGATATTTGTCAATAACATCAAGGATTGGGAACCGGTAGCGAGAGCTCATGGCGTACGTTTTAAGGGCATCAACCCAGCCAATACTTTGGTCGAGGCCAAGTTGGTTGGCGCCGGTTACATGGTTGAAATAGAAGCAGAAGCAGTTCTCAAATCACCTAATGAGACTTCTAATTAAGGCCTGACTTATCCAGTTTTTTTACAAAAGGGGTCCATTTTTTTTCAACCCATAGATGGACCTCTTGTTCATATTCCCTAACCGAATTTATGGCATCTTTAAGCAATGTCCACTCTGACTCTGAGGGAAGTCTTGTGCGGGCCATTGCAATCATTAGGACATCTTTTACTTTTGAATAAGGACTTATAATAGAGGTTTTCCAGGCGCCAAGTTGTCTAATGGGTTTGGGGGTTTGCCCCTTCGATCGGGTGCTTTGCAAGTCCGACTTTAATACATCCATGTCCTTCAGAAGTAAAATATAATTCAAGGAATCAGCTTGTGAAAGCTGGTTTTTCAAGGAATCTATCTTATTTAACTTAGTATCTATTGAACCTAGGATACTGGCTAATTTTCGTACTTGTAAGTCGATGGATTTTTGATATTGATACAGAGTTTTATCTACGTCTGGGGCCAGCTCAAATCGAGGATCAGTCAATACTGTGAGCGTCGTAGAATCTTTAAGATGCTGATAATTGAGCATGATTTTGTAGGTGCCAGGCGGCACAGGTATTCCTCTTGCACCTTCCTGAATCCAGGCATCTGAAAAATGGTTTGATGGGAGGTCTAATTTCCAGCTCACATAATTCAACCCTTGGCTAGTGGGTTTTGATTGAATGGAATGGATTGAATTTCCTTCATCGTCAAAAATCTGTACTTGTAAAAGTTGGGAGGTGTCCGCTAAAGCTCCTAAGTAATAAGGAATTTCTACTTTTTGAAAACTTCGATTTTCGCCCTCGAAGGTTGTATTGAATCCTGTCCATATATTTCCAGGAGGCGCTATGAAAAGTCCCTTTACCTGAACTACATCATTCATTTTTAAAGCTGTCAATCCCTTTTTTAAATGTTTTCCTGCAGCAGCACGTAGGGTCAAAAGGTCGTCTAAAATCCAAACTGCACGACCAAAAGTACCTATAATTAATGCCGATTCAACGGGCTGAATCTTTAGATCCATGGTAGATACTGACGGAAATTTATTTTGGAACTGAACCCAGTTAATACCTGCATCGATACTTATCCAAAGACCCCCTTCAGTTCCTAAAAAGATCAAATTCGGTTCCTCTGGATCTTGAATGACACTTAATGCATAACCTTGTACCTTCTTTTTATCTAATAATGGGGTCCAGCTTTCACCAAAGTCCTCTGTTTTGAACAAATAAGGTTGGTAATCTCCTTTTCGGTAGTTGTTAACAACCATCCAAGCGGTTCCTGCCTCATAGCTAGAGGCTTGAATTTGAGCAATCCAACTTTCATGAGGCATACCTTGGACGTGTTCAGTCAAATTGATCCAAGAATCACCACCATCTCTGGTGATATGGACTTGGCCATCATCGGATCCTGTCCAAATTATATTTTCATCAAGTGGACTTGGCGCAATGGTGAGTAAGCTGTTATAGTTTTCGGCACCTGAAATATCTAAAGTCAGTCCCCCATAATCTCTTTTTTGATGGTTCGGATTGTGAGTTGTTAAATCAGGGGAAATAATTTGCCAGCTGCCACCTTTGTCTGTTGATTTATGAACAAATTGGGACCCATAATAGACAGTATTTGCATCAAAAGGATCTTTCGCGAAAGCGGCATTCCAGTTGAAACGTAAAAGAGTTTCTGATTTAGAATTGTGTGGCTTAATACTGTTGTAATAGCCACTGATTTTATCATAACGATAGAGATCCCCATTTTGAGAGGTACCGTAACCAAATCGAGAATTGTCAAGGTCAGGCTCAATATAAAATCCATCTCCACCTACCAAATACTGCCAGTATAGGGTCCGGATACCCCCTCGCTTCCAAGTGTAACCCGGTCCAGACCAATTTCCGTTATCTTGCATGCCTACATATACGTTATAAGGTCGGTCTTGATCTACATTGACATGGTATACTTGGGCTACCGGAATCGTTTCTGGGAAGTACCAACTTTTGCCATGATCTCGGGTAATACCTAAACCACCATCGCCTCCAATGATGAAATGTTTGGCATCGTTTGGATTCACCCAAAATGAATGGAAATCGGCATGAATTCCTTTTGTTTCATCAGCGGGAATCATGGGGACAGGATCAAAAGTAATACCGCCATCATAACTTACGGAGAGCGGTTGATAAATATTGTAGAGCCGCTCAGGATTTTTTGAATCTACGGCAAGTTCTTGAAAATAAAAAGGTCTGTTATTGGTGAATTTAGGATTATCATTGACTTGATACCAACTTTGACCTCCATTATCGCTTCTATAAAGCGCATTTTTTTTCGACTCAATTTTGGCATACATACGGTCAGGGTTTGAGGGTGCAATAGCAAGTCCAATTCGACCGATTTCTCCTTCTGGAATGCCTTCATCGGGACTTAATTTTTTCCAAGAAGTACCTCCGTCTAGTGTTAAAAAAAGGCCAGAACCAGGGCCTCCCGAAGTGAAATAATAGGGAGTCCGTCGGTGCTCATACATGGCAGCTATCAATTTGTTGGGATTTTCAGGGTCCATCACTAAATCGGCAATGCCCGATTGATCATTGGTAAAAAGAATTTTTTCCCAAGTACGCCCACCATCTGTAGTTTTAAATAACCCTCTATCCTCATTGGGTGTAAAGGGATCACCCATAGCGCCGACATAGACGATCAATGGATTTGATGGATCAATTTTAATTCGATGAATGGTTTTGGTAGCCTCGAGCCCCATGTGCTTCCACGTAACTCCGTTATCTGAACTTTTGAAAATGCCCATTCCTAAATTCATAGAATTTCTAGGATTACCCTCTCCTGTACCTACCCAAATCACATTGGGATTACTTTGTTGAATAGCTAAAGCACCAATATTTTGCGTAGGCTGACCATCAAAAACGGGCTTCCAGGAACTTCCGCCATTTTCTGATTTCCATACGCCTCCTGAAGCGGATCCAATAAATAAAGTATTAGGATTACTAAGTACTGCATCAATGGTAGTAATACGACCACTCATATTGGAGGGTCCAATATTTCGAATGTTTAGCTGTTCAAAATGAGATACATCTAGTTGTTGGGCCATGGCCATTGAGGTTGTCAAAATTAGAAGGAAAGAAAGTCGGATGGACATTTTTTTGGGCCAAAATTTACTTTTCAGAATCAATGATATAATAGTTAAACACTTAGTTAAAAGCATAAAAAAAAGGAACTTATTTAAAAGTAATTCTTTATCTTGAAACGCATAGATGAGTCTTAAAATATTTAGTTTCATTGTTAAGTTTCTCAGGGCTTTGCGCAAATTAATTTAATTTACCATGAATTTTCCGATCATTTTTTTAATTTCAGAAAAATATGAAATCCACTGATAATGAAAAGGCAGTAAGTCATACTTCTATTTTTGAAAAGCAATTGCTTCATAAAAAAATAGTGGCTCAATCTACTTTAAAACATCGTAAGGCAAAATTAAAAAAATTACTTAGGGCCATAGAGATTACTCACCGAAAGGAAATTCAAAAAGCGTTATTTGATGATTTTGGTAAAAGTCCTGCTGAGGTTGATTTGAGTGAAATTTACGCAGTTACGGGTGAAATCAAATATGCCCTCCGAAATTTAAAATATTGGATGCGAGATCAGGCGGTGTCTACAAAACTCGCTTTTATAGGCTCATCTTCGAGAATCAAATATGAGCCTAAGGGCAATGTATTGATTATTGCCCCATGGAATTTTCCAATAAATTTGAGCATCTGTCCACTGATTTCCGCCATCGCCGCAGGCAATACGGTTATACTGAAGCCCTCGGAGCATACGGTGCATGCATCGGCATTGATTAAGCGTATGTTGAATGATCTTTTTGAGGAGGCAGAGGTGGCGGTCATAGAAGGGGGTATCGATGTGAGTACAGGTTTACTAAAACTTCCCTTTAATCATATTTTTTTTACGGGATCACCTGAAATAGGTAAAATAGTGATGCGTGCGGCAGCCGAAAATTTAGCTTCGATTACTCTAGAGCTGGGGGGCAAATCACCTACCATCGTGGATGAAACCGCAGATGTAGCCGCAGCGGCTAAAAAAATTATGTGGGGTAAGTTTTTGAATGCTGGACAAATATGCATAGCCCCCGATTATGTCAGTGTACATCGCAGTCAGGTAAATGCGTTCATTGCTGCCTCTAAAAAAACGTTGCTTGATTTTTTTGGTGAGGATACAGCAAACTCTCTAGATTATACAAAAATTGTAAATGATCAACACCATCTACGGTTGAATAGCTATCTTGAAGACGCCAAAAGTAAAGGAGCAAAAATCGTACACGGGGGGGCTTCTGACTTGACCACCCATAGTTTCGAACCTACTTTGGTCACCGAGGTCACCGCAGATACCGATTTGATGCAGAAGGAAATTTTCGGTCCCATTCTACCAATCATTGTTTTTGAAGACATCCATGAAGTTATAGATACTATCAATAGCAAAGAGAAGCCTTTGGCCCTTTATATCTACAGCAGCAGTCAAAAAAAAATCAATCATATATTAAAAAATACATCTTCTGGGGGTGTTTGTATCAATAATAATGATTTGCATTTTTACAACCATGAATTACCCTTTGGCGGCATAAATAATAGTGGGATGGGCAATTCACATGGGAAATTTGGTTTTATGGCATTTTCCAATGAAAGAGGGATCTATCGACAACACATTCCTGGAGCCGTAGAATGGCTGATGCCACCTTACAGTCAACTCAAACAAAAATTAATTAATTTGACCATTAAGTGGTTTTGAAGTTGAATGGGAAAAATCACGATCATCTTATTCATTGATATTTTTTAAATGAGGATGAAAAAAGTTTCCTGGGGAATTTTAGGCACGGCCCAAATTGCCATCAAAAAAGTCATCCCTGCGATGCTCAAAGCTGAATTTTGCAGTATCGATGCGATTGCCTCTCGTCGTTTGTCACAAGCAGCATTAATAGCTGCTCAATTTCAAATAAAGAAAGCTTATGGTAGCTATGAAGCCATGCTTTTAGATTCAGCTATTGAAGCCATCTATATTCCTTTACCTAATCATTTACATGTCGAATGGATACTAAAATCACTTGCTGCAGGCAAACATGTACTGTGTGAAAAACCCATCGGGCTGAATTTATCAGAAGCTACGTTGATGAACGAAGCTCTGAAAAAATATCCAGATTTGCGTGTGATGGAGGCATTCATGTATAAATTTCATCCCCAATGGGGGAAAGTGAAGTCACTCATAGCTTCCGGTTCCATCGGTACGTTGGTTCATGTACACATTCATTTTTCTTATGCTCAATTAGATCCAAACAATATTCGTAATCAGAAAAGTATGGGTGGAGGAAGTCTAATGGATGTAGGTTGTTATGGTGTTTCTGTGGCCAGATGGCTTTTTGAACAAGAACCCGTTAAGGTGAGTGGATTGTCAGAATATGATCCTGAAATGAAAACAGATCGATTGACTTCTGGGATACTACAATTCAATAAAGGGTCTGCTACCTTTACCTGTGGCACCCAAATGGAGCGTTTTCAAGTCGTGCATGTTTTTGGATCCAAAGGTAAAATAGAGATCAAGTATCCTTTTAATTGCCTTGATCAAGAAGCGACCCTTATTTTGCAGCAAGGAAGTACTATTGATCGCATCTCGTTTGAACCTGTAAATACCTATGTGCTTCAAGCTGATCATTTTTCCAAAGCAATCAGAACTTTGGAACCTTTATTAATTCCAGTTTCGGACTCTTTGAATAATATGCGGATCATTGAGCAGCTCAGGGATTGAGCTCATATTTACTCATCATCTTAATTGGATCGAAGGGGTGATCAATTATTTGAAGAAACTTCCAATGCGGTAACATGTTCATAAAAAAGCTTTGATATTTTGGCCAATGTCAAGGTGCCTTGATCAAAATCTTTTAAGTTTTTTGATAGTAAAATAAGCACATAAGTTTCTCCATTTGGTAAATAAATAATACCTGCATCATGATGCAACCCCGTGATTGAACCTGTTTTGTGTGCGACTTGTACATCGACGGGTAAAAATCGAGGAATGATATCATTAAACTCTTGTGCTTTGAGCACATCGATCATTGCTATTTGGTCTTGAGTTGTTTCACCCAAAGGCAAAGCAATACTTTTAAGAATGGTCATCAAATCTTTGGCGGTAGTCATATTGTTCAGTCCTAAATCGTATGCTTTCTGATCTTCTACGCCCCTAAGCACTTCGGTATCATAAGCCCCCAAACGCTGCATAGAAGCGGTAATATTTTTAGCACCAACTTCTTCAACTAGAATGTTGGTAGCCAAATTACTACTCGAAATAATCATTTGATGCATGAGATCAAACAGGGTCATTTGTTTGCCGATCTGAGTATAAAGTGAGGGTTCCGAATCCTCTGCGATATTCATTTTGTAGGTCGAATGGTCTACAATACTTTCAAATATATTTTTGACGAGTATACTATCAGTAAGTGAAAATTGCCCTTGAGATGCTTGATGATACATTTCGATCATGACCGGTACTTTCATTGTACTTGCGGCATGAAATTGCTCATTTTCATTGAGTAAAAAAACATTTTCTCTGCGATTAAGATCTTGAAAGGCAATCGCAAAGTCGCCCTCAACTTGTTCCAAGAGGTTTATTATTTTTGAATCTAAGTCTTCTGAATGCTCTGTTTTACAGCCATACAGACTTATTAATATTAATAAATAGCGATAGCATTTCACGGTTTTTTTTTTATTAAATTTACTTTTATAATTTAATAAAAAGGTAATGAATTTAGTTTTTTTGAAAAGAAATAGACTTTGGTTGAAAACCTTCGTTTGGATCTTTTTTGCTATGTTTTTTTCAATCAATAGTCTTATAGGACAGGATATTTTTGATGAAAAATTTGAACAAATAGACAGGAAACTACCTACACCCAACAGTTACAGGACAGGAGCCGGAGCACCTGGACCTGCTTATTGGCAGCAGCGTGCCGATTACGAGATAGCGGTCGTACTCAATGATGAAGATCAATCCATTACTGGAAATGAAATCATCACTTATTATAATAATTCACCTAGCACCTTGAATTTTCTTTGGATTCAGTTAGATCAGAATATTAGAGCGAAAGATTCGGACAAGTATAAAATTAATGAAAGATTCTATGCTGGATATTCTGTTGATGCCAAACGGTTACCCCATTTAACTTTTGATGCTGATTTTGATGGAGGCTTTCACATCATATCTATTGAGGACATAGAGGGAAATGGACTCAGTTTTCACAGAGTAAAAACCATGATGCGCATAGATTTAGCTGAACCTTTGAAACCGGGTTCGGTAGTGAAGTTCCAAATAGATTGGAATTATTTGATTGGAAATAGGAGAGATGATGATGAGCGTTCGGGTTATGAATATTTTCCTGAGGATGACAATTATCTTTACGCGATTGCTCAATTTTATCCCAGAATGGCTGTTTTTGATGACTTTAATGGTTGGCAAAACAAGCAATTTTTAGGTCAGGGAGAGTTTACATTGAATTTTGGAAATTTCGATGTAAAAATTACGGCTCCGGCCGACCATGTAATTGCGGCAACCGGGTCATTGGTAAATGAATCGCTGGTACTAAATTCAATACAACTTGAAAGATTACAAAGTGCAAGGGCAAGTTTTGATGCGCCTGTAGTAATTATTACTGAGGAAGAGGCCGTTTTGAACGAAGGTTCAAGGTCCAATCAAACCAAAACTTGGCATTATAAGGCTGATAATGTACGTGATTTTGCTTGGGTATCTTCACGTAAATTCATTTGGGATGCACAGGCCGTACAATTGGATCAAAAAACTACGATGGCCATGTCTTTGTACCCCAAAGAAGGTAATCCGCTGTGGGAACAGGAATCGACCAAGGCCGTGGTCAATACCTTAAAGACTTATAGTGAAATGACCATTGAGTATCCTTATCCGGTAGCCATAAGTGTCCATACAGCAGCTATTGGGATGGAATATCCTATGATTTGCTTCAATTATGGACGGCCCGATAAGAAGGGTGACTATTCTTCAATGACCAAATGGAGTATGATCAGTGTTATTATACATGAGGTGGGTCATAATTTTTTTCCGATGATCATCAATTCTGATGAAAGACAATGGTCTTGGATGGACGAAGGATTGAATACTTTTTTAGAAACGAAAACCTCTATGGAATGGTATCCTGAGATGCCCATCCAATTAGGCACACCGGCAACCATAAAAGATTTTATGAGCGGGGAAAAAGATTTCATGAGACCCATTATGACCAATTCTGAGAATATTTTATTTTTTGGTAATAATGCATATAGTAAGCCAAGTGCTGCTTTATTTTTATTAAGGGAAACGATCATGGGTCCTGAATTATTTGATTATTCTTTTAAAGAATATGCTCGAAGATGGGCCTTTAAACATCCGAAACCAGCTGATTTCTTTAGAACTATAGAAGATGCTTCAGCCATAGATCTTGATTGGTTTTGGCGGGGTTGGTTCTATACGACAGATCACGTTGATATCAACCTACAAGGTGTGAGTTGGTATGTGCTCAGTGAACCTGCTTCTAAATTTCAAAGTAAATATAAGTCTACTTATGTAGATGGTACAAAATTGACAGCTTTTCAAGCAACGCCTCAGCCTTGGTATGTTTTTAAAGATAAGAAAGGATTGATAGATGATTATCTTCATCCAGTCAATCAAGATGCAGTGATGGAAAAATTTATTGGAAAGAATGCCTATGAGTTATTTTTCCGAAATGATGGAGGATTGATAAGTCCGATCATTATCAAATGGATCTATGAAGATGGAACGAGTGAAATAGAGCAGATTCCGGCAGAAATATGGAGAATTAATGAATTGAATGTGAGTAAAGTATTTATAAAAGAAAAAGTGGTTTCTCAAATTATTTTAGATCCTTTGGATCAAACAGCAGATGTTAATTTTCAAAATAATTATTTTCCAAAAACTAAAGTTCCATCAAAGTTTGATCGATTCAAAACGAAAGTCAATAAGTAACGTTGCAAAGTCAATAAATTTAAATGATAGTGAATTTTGCTTCTCTAGAGTCATATTTTTAATAAGATTGTCATGAGAAAACTATTTTTTTATCTGTAATTCAATATTCGATATAAGATTTATTAGAAGGGCCATGAGGGATGGGTACCTCACCGATTGAAATTACCTTATTTTTGTAAAATAGGAGTGTACTTTTATTGGTATTTGAATCATTTTGCTCATATTTTATAAATTTATTTTATGGAATTAAATTTTGAATTGTTAAAAACAGAAGCCCTTGATGATCATATATATCGAGGTCAAACGGTTGATATAGGCGCTCCACAACTCTACGGAGGCTTAGTCATGGGACAAGCTGTTTATGCTGCCTCACAAACCGTACCGAGTGATCGGATGATACATTCTATGCATGCGTATTTTATTCTTCCAGGAGATCCCTATGCGCCGATCATTTATCAAATAGATCCCATTCGAGAAGGAAAGAGTTTTTCAACCCGACGCATTGTTGCCATTCAGCACGGGAAAGCTATATTTAATATGTCTGCTTCATTTCAAATAAAAGAGCCTGGGATCTCTCATCAATTGGATCATGAGCCGGTCAAAGGGCCCGAGGATTTGTTAAATCTTAAACAGATCAACTCTGAAGCTGCCGAAAGGACAGAGGGTGTTTTGAAAGAACGTTTGAAAAGCTGGGCACAAACGAAGTGGCCGATTGAAATCAGGCCCATCCAAGCATTTGATCCCTTAAATCCAATAAAGGCACCGCCCAAATTGGGTATTTGGTTTAGAATATTAGAAGATATATCATCGGAGAGTTTGGCTTTTCGTCAGGCGAGTTTGGCTTGCTTATCTGATTATATGCTGCTTTCGACCGCTTTGATACCTCATGGTATTTCTTGGTTGAAAGGGGTAAAACATGCCGCTAGTTTAGACCACAGTATGTGGTTTCATGAGCATTTTCATGGTTCTTCTTGGATGCTGTATTTGATGGACAGTCCTAAGGCAGGAAATTCTCGAGGGTTGACCCGAGGGAGTATTTATGATCAATCGGGTAGATTAATTACTTCATTGGCTCAGGAGGGTTTGATCAGAGCTTAGAAGGGGTTTTTACCCAACACATACTAATTTATAGCCCATCGCAAAAAAAAATCATGACACAAGAACATCTATTCATTGATCATTTCAAACATAGTTTCAGCCAAAATAATCTAGTTAAACTGATCCTTTCTAAAAAAAGGGTAAAAACGACGATGATTAAAATGGTTATCCTCAAGCCCGTTCAACTCAAAGACGAATTGCGGATATCCATGGTGACCTGTAACATGCATAATAATGTGACCAAAAATTTCACCTTGGAAGAAAGTGTCCTTCAAATTTCAAATTTGCTCAAGGAAGACTTTTATCAAGCTGATTTATTTACGCTAGAAAAAGATTGGCACTTACTTTATTATCGGAGTGGAAAATTCAAATTAAAAAGTAAACCAGCCACTTTACATGTAGTTGATTTGGCTCATGATCATGTAAAAAAGCGCATTTTAGATCCCATTGGTAATATTTATCTGAAGCAACTAGGAGTAACAACAAGGGATGGTGTCGTCAAAAAAGACAAACAGGACAAGTACCGTCAGATCAATAAATACATAGAAACGATAGAAGTCATCTTGAGTTCAGTCCATCTTCCTGAATCCTTTAATGTGGTAGATATGGGCGCAGGGAAAGGATATTTGACTTTTGCACTGTATGATTATCTGCACAATAAGTTAAAAAAGAAACCTAAGGTATTGGGTATTGAATTGAAATCAGAACTTGTTGAAAAATGTAATGCTATCGTCGAGAAAGCAAAATTCGATCATTTAAGTTTTGAGCAGGGTGCGATCAAAGAGGTTGTCCTTCCAAAAATAGATGTACTGATGGCCCTTCATGCCTGTGATATCGCAACGGATGACGCTATTGCGAGAGGGATTAAGGACCAGGCAAAAGTCATCCTTGCCGCACCCTGCTGCCACAAACAAATCCGAAATAGCATGAAAAATCAAGGATCTTTGGCTGCGTTGACCAAATTTGGAATCATGGAAGCGCGACAGGCAGAAATATTGACAGATACCATTAGAGCACTTATATTGGAGTCCTATGGTTACAAAACAAAAGTCTTTGAATTTATAGCGACCGATCACACGCCCAAAAATATTTTAATTGCTGCGGTGAAAAAAAAAGAAATAGAGCTCCCCGATCCTATTATTAAGGAACAAATTACAACACTTAAAGAAATCTTTGGCATCTCTTTTCATGAGTTGGAGCGTTTGATGGAAATTAAGAATTAAACATTGATGGATGCGGGAAATAATAGAATGAGGTATTCTATGTCATGACCTTATGGTTAATTTTAAAAAGTAGGAATAAAGTCTTTTTTTTTCAAAAAATATTAATAATAAATCTTCGTATATTACAATAAAAATATTTGGGTAGGCATTTTGGCATACTTATTGATTTATAATTACTTAAATTAATAGATTTCATGATGAAACGTATTGCACCACTATTGTATATTGTTATGATTGCTTTTAGCTTCATCTTTTCAGGATGCGAGTTAATGAATGGAACAGAGATGGCTGATGTGGCCTATTTTAAACCCATTTTTGCCACGGTTGAAGAGCTGACCATGGATATTTCTATAGATCCCCCCATGGATTATGCACAATCAGGGAAGGTCATCACGTATGGTCATTACGTATTTGTAAATAGTCCAAATAAGGGCATTCATATCGTTGATAATACCGATCCGGCTAACCCCATCAATAAATCCTTTATTTCACTAGCGGGCAACATAGATATGGCCATTGTGGATGATCATTTATATGCCGATATGTTCTCAGCATTAGTGGTGTTAGATATCAGTAATATAGATGAACCCATTCTTTTGGAAGATTATACGGTGGAGGATGTGTTCTATTTTGATCAATATTGGAATTATCCCTCTTGGGAAGAGCTTGAAGCCTATGAGTACGATCGTGTAGGTTATGAAAATATAGATATGTCTCAAGGAATTGTGCTGGATTGGGAGGTAGAAATTAGAGAAGAGGAAGTAGAAAACTACGACATGTATTATGAAGGCGTTGCGGTGATGGATTCTGATGATAAGTCAACTGAAGATGGTGGCTCAGGACAAGTAAGTACGGCCGGTTCCATGACGAGATTTTTACCTATTGATCAATTTTTATACACCATCAGTTTTAATGAATTGGTTTTATTTGAATTGACCTCAAGTCATCAACCCCTACGTTGGGGAAAATTAGATACGGAGACTTGGGCAGAAACATTGTTTAGATTGAACGACATTTTATACGTGGGATCTACCAATGGAATGTTGATGTATGACATAACCGATGCGGGTAATCCAAGTTATATCAATAGGATTGAGCATTTTAGGAGTTGTGATCCAGTGGTGGCAGACGAGGCATATGCCTATGTAACGTTAAGGGGAGGAACCAATTGTTGGACAGATTTGAATGAATTACAGATCATAGATATTCAGGATTCACAGAACTTAAGTGTTGTAGGTAGACATATTTTGTACAATCCTCACGGACTTGCAGTGATAGGAGATCACTTGATTGTGTGTGATGGAACGGCAGGAGTGAAGGTAGTAGACATCGCAGACCGCACGGCGCCCAAGATTCTAGGGACCTATCCTATTGATTTTGCTTATGATGTGATCGTGAGTTATCCTACGGCTTTGGTAGTTGGAGAACAGGTGATGTATCAATATGATATTTCTAACTTACCTGAGTTGGTAAAAATCAGCGAGTTTGATATCCTGGGGAATTCCAATTAATAATTGGAGGGGGCCACATTTACTTTCAGCTTTTTTGAGGACTAATCTACGTTTTGATCATCATCAGGATAAGGAATAAATGTAAAGTTTGTGAAATCAGGATGTAAGACGAAGAGACAACAGAATTCATCTGGATCTTTGTAAACCGCCATGAAATCTTTCATATTTTCGATCAGCTTACGTTCCACAAATTCTTCAGCAAAAGAGGCATGATAGGTCCACTCATTGCCCATTTGATTTTTTTCATAGAGTAGGGAACCCAAAGGAATGGCCTCCTGAGAGATCACAAAAACAGGAAATTTAGAAAAATCTCTTTTTCTGATTTGATAGCTAGCTTCCTTTAAATGGTCGGATACCTTGATAAAATCAGAGGATATTTTACCTAAAAATTTAGGACTGAGCTCGGGGTCGTTATGCATACTATTTTGATTTTAATAATACAATATTTTCAATGTGTTGGGTATGTGGAAACATATCTACCGGTTGGGTTTTAATCACTTCATAATGATCCTTCATAAGCTCCATATCTCGTGCCTGTGTGGCCGGATTACAGCTGACATAAATGATGCGATCAGGTTTCAATTGATTGAGTGCCTTGATGACATTTTGATGCATGCCCATTCGGGGAGGATCCGTGATGACCAGGTCAGGACGTCCGTGTACCTTAATAAAAGAACCACTGAGCATATCTTTCATGTCTCCTGCATAAAATTCGGTGTTGTCAATTTGATTAAGTTTTGAGTTGAAATGTGCATCTTCAACGGCCTCAGGAACCGATTCTATTCCTATTACCTTACGACTATTTTTGGCAAGAAAGTTGGCGATCGTTCCGGTTCCTGAATAAAGGTCAAATACAAGCTCATTACCCTTCAGATCGGCAAATGCGTCAATTTTTTTATAAAGCTCATAGGCTTGCTTGGGGTTCGTTTGAAAAAAGGACTTTGGACCAATTTTAAAGCGCAAGTCACCCATTTTTTCGATGATAAAATCGTTGCCTGCATAGGTCAGGATGTTTTGATCATAAATCGTTTCATTTTTTTTCAAATTCACCAAGTAGAGCAAAGAAGTTAACTGTGGGAACTGCTCTGCAAGAAATTGCATGACCTTTTTTATCTTCTCCTCATCGGCTTCTCCAAATTGGACGATGACCATCGTCTCTTCCGTAGTGGTCGTTCGAATAATGAGATTTCTTAGCAAGCCTTGTTGTTTTTTGATATCGTAAAAAGTGAAGCCCTCAGTATCTGCAAAATTTTTGAGTGCCAACCTGATTTCATTCGATGGATTAGGCTGCAAATGACATTGATTGATGTCCAATATTTTATCAAACATTCTTGGAATATGGAAGCCCAAAGCATTTTTATTGATGAGTCCATCCGTTTGAATCTCTTCCTGGGTCAGCCATCTTTTATTAGAGAAGGTATACTCTAATTTATTGCGATAATGATCCGTTTCGGCTGATCCCATGATAGGTTCGGCTTCTGGCAGTTCCATTTTGCTTATTTTCTTGAGATTTTCCCTAACATGTTTGGCTTTGAATTTTAATTGTGCCGGATAGTTAAGATGTTGCCATTTACATCCACCACAAACACCGAAATGTTCACAAAAAGGGGCGGTTCTATCGGGAGATTTTTCATGGAAAAACACAGGAGATCCAATCAGAAATTTTTTTTCGTTGCCTACGATCTTGACGTCTATAACATCTCCTGGAGCTCCTTGATTCACAAAAATGACCAAATCATCTTTTCGACCGACCGCTTTTCCCGTGGAAGAAATGCCTGTGATTTCTAGTTTTTCAATAACCTCTACTTTCCTCATGTTGCGCAAAAGTAATAATTGTGATGGATTACCGTTCTAATGTTTGCTCATTCTTGGGATCTAAGTTAGATTAGCTGCCTTTACTTCTAAGTATGAAAAATCTTTTTTCTTTCATTATTATTTTTTTGACAGTCCCGGGTATGGCTTATCATATAGTGGGAGGTGAGATTGAATTTGAGATGGTATCGGTAGGTGAATATCGGATCAATTTAGTTCAGTATTTTGATCGATTTCAAACGGATAATCCCAATCCAGAAAGTCAAGTTCGGGTATATATTTTCAGAAATTCAGATGGGGCAGAAATGTCCAATCATATATTGAACTTAGAGGCTGAATTCTTAGTAAATTATACCAATCCAGAATGTTCTTGGGAGCAATTGATTACCTCGAGAATAATTTGGAGTGGGGTGGTGACTTTAAATCCTGAAGATTATGCTGATGCTGGAGGTTATTCCCTTATTTGGGAGCGTTGCTGTAGAAATGCAGGAATTAAAAACATTATAAATCCAGGGGGTACAGGTATGAAATACGTTACTGAAATACCTCCATTGTGGGGGGTGGATAACCAGGCGTTTGTCAATTCTTCACCTCAGCTTTTTTCCCCTTTGGGAGATTATGCTTGTATCAATCAACTCTATTATACAGAATTTACAGGAACAGATCCCGATGGAGATTCTTTGGTTTATTCACTGGCTAGGCCTTTGAATTCATCTTCCGCCATCGCCTTGCCTATTCCCCAGCCCGCACCCCATCCGCTGGTATTTTTTGCGGAGGGCTATGATTTGGACCATATGATTATAGGAGATCCCAGCCTCTCCATAAGCGACCGTGGGTTGTTACGTGTGAATCCAAGTGCATCGGGATTGTATTTGTTTTCTGTGGTAGTTGAGGAATATAGAGCAGGATTAAAAATAGGCCAGGTACAACGGGATTTTCAACTGCTGGTAAGATCTGAGGGTTGTGATCCTCCTGATCCTCCGATAGTGGGGGTTCAAATTCCCGATAATGAAGATTTTATTCCAGAGACAGAGGTATTGTATTATAGTCTGTCGGATGATAAATGTTTTGACTTTATTGTTAGAAACATCAGTCCTGGAGAAACCATCAGTTTAAGGGCGGAAGGGGTTAATTTTGAAGAAGAGGTAAATGATATTTTTGAATTTAACTTCTATGAAAATGTTGAATCTGATTCATTGATTATTGAGGTTTGTGCGCCGGGTTGTCCACCGCTTACCAACATACCTTTTATTGTCGATTTAATCGCCGGAGATGATGCCTGTCCGTTACCTCAGCTAGATACCTTACGCTTGAGCATACAGGTGGAGCCCCCACCCAATACTTTCCCCACCTATGAGGTTACGTATGTCGAAACACTCATTTCAGAAGGTGAGCGTATAGAATTCCCCATCCTTGCCAGTGATGAAGACCTAGATGATTTGAGTATAGATTATTTCATAACTGGGGTTGAAGATCCTAGTATTTATGGATTTTCGTTGAAAAAAACGGACAGTGCTGCAGGCAATTTAGGGGCAGTTTTGGTTTGGGATACGCAATGTGGGGTATATGATTTCTCAATGAGACAGCAGTTTGATGTTTTTGTAAGGGTGGAAGATGCCGATACCTGTCAAAATTCAAACCTTAATTTTGCCCAATATAATCTATCTGTAGATCTTCCTGCCAATACCGTACCGATCATTTCTATTCCAAGCTATCCAGATTTTGAGGTGACTATTGAGCCCAAGGAAATCCTAGATTTTACCATTTTCAGTGAAGATGAAGATGAAGATAATATCCGCTTAGGTTTGGATGGGGTCGGGTTCAACCCTTATGCCATAGGTGTAGGTTTTCAAGAAAGGATAGGTGAAAGTACTGAAGCTGATTTTAGCTGGACGGCTGACTGTGCTTATTTATCCACTTCTGGTGTAGATCGGTTCGAGTTCCTTTTTTTTGCTGAAGATGAAGATAAATGCAATGTTACCAATACAGATACGGTCAGGTTTGTGGTCAACGTAGTTGCGCCAGTGAATCAAAGGCCGGTTATTGATCGATTTGAACCCATACAATTAGAGGTAAATGAAGTCTATAGTCTACAGATCGAGGCATTTGATTTAGACTCGGAGGATAGCATCAGTTTGGGTTTTTCTCAAGCGTTTAGAAGGCCCAGTTCCCCGTCATTACAGATGGAGACCCAAATGGGACAGGGTTCGGTAGCCACTACATTGTATTGGACACCAGAATGTTCCCTATTAAAAAAGGATGCTGCTTCAACTTATGATTTAATTTTTATTGCCGAAGATGATCATTGTCCACTGTCAGCATACGATACGACGAGAATACGCTTTGAAATAGTAGAAACCAGGGATAGATTTGAAGGGTTTTTACCTCCAAATGCCTTTTCGCCGAATGGAGATGGATTTAATGATGTATTCAGCTTAACGGGCTATGATGATGCCAGTCAAAATTTACCACCGGATAATTGTGAAGATGCTTTTGAATATGTGGCCATCTACAATCGTGTAGGCATCCAGGTATTTTTTAGTAAAGAACGATCCTTTGTTTGGGAGGGCAAGGGTGCACCCGCGGGGGTCTATTATTATCTATTAAACTTTTCAAAAACTGATTATAAGGGTTATTTATTGTTACTTAAATAAACAATAGTTTTTGAGTTTTGATAAAAACCTCTTGATCAAACCATAGAATTTTCACCCAAGTATCATGTCTGCTTATTATTTCAATGAGGTGACCCTTTTCAATAATCTCTACGGGTTCAGCACCTGCAGAGGGTGCGGACATAAGGATAACGTTGTCTGAGTTGATGATGGCTCGGTCATATTCAAGGAAATTGTTGACCGACAGTACTAAGATAAAAATCAAACCCATTTGGATATAAATGATGGGTCGAAACGCTTTCATTGCTTGTTTTTTTCGGAAGCTCAAAAAACTTAAAAGCAGTAAAATCGAACACAGGCTCAATTCAATTTCAATTTTAAATTCAGTCAATAAATTTATAAAAAAGCCATAATCTGAATATTCATAACCCACCAAGTCTTTTTTCTCCGCAATATTTCTCATCTTATTTAATGCTTGTTCATTTGAAGTCATCGAATAATAACTATTCAAATGAAAGAGTGCTTGAACATAGTCACCAAGTCCTTCGTCTATGTAAGCCATTTTTAATAAAAGGGCTGGACTCGCTTTACCCGTTGTAGTTATTTCACTGAATATTGTCTTGGATTCAGTATATTTCTTCGACCTGAATAGAGAATCTGCCTCAAATAATTTGGGATCAGCGCTGCTGTCTAAGGCGGTTAAAAGGGGAAATAATAAAAATAATAAAAACTTATATTTCATTTAGTTTGATTTTGTAATATGGCTGCATAGTTTTGCACCGCAAATTAATTAAAGGATAGGTCAAAAACCCAATGTTTTTTTGTTAAATATAGTTTCGATTCGTTAGCTCAGCTGGTAGAGCATCTCCCTTTTAAGGAGAGGGTCCTGGGTTCGAACCCCAGACGAATCACTAAAAAAACCAGATTTAATCTGGTTTTTTTTTCTTATATTTTTTAACAGAACAGTGCCCCTTGAGGAATCCGTGTACCCTGATATGATTAATTTATTGAAGTATTTTCCTCTTCTCAGTTAATTTTAAAGTTAAAAACGCCCGATCATTTACATCAGTTATTTTTTGTGCTAAAAATTGATTTTTTGATTAAATTACTTTGGATTATGTTTTAAAAATCTTTTGTTTATCCAAAGTCTAATAAGACTTAACTTGATGAATGTTTGGAATATGTCAAAATACCAGAGTTAGCCTTAAGCTGTAAAACCAAAATTATTAATTTCAAGTTTTATGGCAGAAGAAAGAAGAAAATGCAATAAGTATATAAGCTCACAGCTGTTGAATTAAGCCTACAAGTGGCAAGGTAAGAGGATTAGCATAAGAGCTTGGCAGAGAATCACATGCTCATCATGGCGATCTCAATATAAGAACTAAAAGAGATTGCATTCCTTTAATTGGAAAGAAAAGGCAAGTAACAACAGAGAAAGAAATTTCAAGACTTCCGAAGGAGTTACCAGATGCGCGTAATGGAACTGACATTTTAAAAAAGGCCATAAGTATCTTCTCCTCGAGCAACAGAAAAAATTAATGTCTATTATCATTAATTGATAAAAAATTACTCTTTAGCAAAATATGATTAATATGAGAACGATAAAATACTATTTCATTACTGCTAACTTTTTACTTCTATTATTTATTTGTTGCAATCCATCTAATCTTAAATCAGATCAGGTGCTAACTGCTATTTTGGATAAAGATGCTGCGACTATATCTGTATTTGCAGGCAATAAAAATCAACCGATCCTTGTTCAAAACGCGAGATTAGGTTTTCGTCCTTATTTGCACCCCATTGCAGCACCGGATGG
>JGI20151J14362_10000044_pt1 | contig 83969 bp, 54 predicted proteins | sample COG_01_FD_14362 | JGI IMG/M metagenome (IMG submission 14362)
CCCCAGCCGCAACAACACCCCCTTGCTCAATAGTTACCCCTTTAAGGATTTTTGCTCCGGTAGCCAACCACACATCCGCTTTTATGTTTATTGGTCTATTTATATTTGGCTGTTCATTGATCAATGCATTTTTTTCTATGCTGTGATCACTATCCACGATATAAACGAAGGGTGCTACTAAACAGTCATTTCCGATGGTAATCCGATCACTAGCAAAAATAAATGTTTGATAACCAATGGTTGTATTGTCTCCAATATGGATTTCAGCTTTCTCGTTGCAAGTACAAATCTTAGCTCCTTCTTTGATAACTACGTTGTTGCCAATAAAAATATTCTCAGGATAGCGCATGATTTCAATATTTTTATCAAAAAAAACATTATCACCGCAATTACCTACTATTTTTTTATAATGAGCAAGTCTTTCTCTATGATCATGATCAAAGTTCAAATGTCTTCGTAACTGATTATTTTTCATCTTTTATTGATTTTTTTTCAAAAGCATCTATAAATGAATTTTCCGTACAATTCCATATTTTCACATTTTTAGATTTTGCAAATGCATTTAAACTCCAATAGGATTTAAATGAGATTACAAATTTTTCTAGTACTTCATGTAATTTCCGTTTTTCATTACTTACTCCGTGAAACATTGGTTTCGGAGTAGGCTTATTTACTGAATGATTTTGTTTTTCTGTTTGATCGTCATAAAAATGTTTTTGACTGAGAAAAACTTCATTTGATTTCGAGACGAATATTTCAGACAGCCATGAATGATCAGCGCCCACTACATAAATATTCTTAAAATCTAAATTAATTGCATGTAAAATTGTTGGAATCAAGACATTATGGGGTCTGGGCATTCCTAATTGTCTTGAAATTAATTGAAAAGAAATGTTCTCAAATCCTTCGATTGGAGTTGTATTCATATAGTGAACTTGAATCATTTTATTATTGATTAAATGAGATCTCCAATGGATATTTTTTCTCGCTATTAAAGGAATAATGAGAATCATGGGCCAAGAGGTTTCCTTAAAAATTGTTTTTAAAGTTATGATTCGCTCATTTGCATAATCTTCTTTTTGCTCATTAAGAAAATACTCAGGTGAAGTAATTACGTAAAACTCAGGTTTAACTTTTTTATATTCAGCAGTTCTTGCGAAATAATTCACAGCAAAAATTGCTTTATTTTCCATGAATGCATTTTCTTCCTTAAAGAAATCTTTTAAGGATGGACCATTACCTAGAATTAATGCCTCATTGTGATCTCTTTCTATTTTGATTTTTTTTATAAAAAGATCAGACATTATGATGATTTTTATAAGTGTTAAAAGGCTTTTGATTAATTGAAGGATAAATAGTTGTATTTTTATAATCATTTGCAATATCCTTTTACAACCCAAAATCTAAATACGACAAGCATTTTAGCTGCCTGAATTTTTCCTTTTAAAAGGAAAGAGAAAAAAAGCACACCTGTTCCGCATATTTTAATTAATTCAGACAAAATCTTGTTAGATTTTTGAAAGATGTCAGTATTTTTTAACCTTTTGCGTTCACTGCTTCCCACTCCAATAGCAAGTCCTTGAATATAGGTCAATTGAAGCCTGCTTTCTGGAATGATATGAGTGACCTTGATATTAGGGTCATACAATATTTTCGCTCCTGACTTTTTCAATTTTAAAAATAAATCTTTTTCATCTCCGCCTTCTAATCCTTTCGAACCTCTGCGGCCAAGTTCAATATTGAACCATCCGAAATTCTGAAATACATTTTTTCTAAAAGCCATATTGGCACCAATCGGGAATTTTCCTTTTCTGAAATACTGTTTATGTTCTCCCATATCTAATGCTGCCACAAGGGGCAATAAATATTTTGACATCCATACCGGAGGATTCCCTGATTCATAATAAGGCGTTATTTTTCCTCCTAACGCCACTATTTCGAGGTTTGAAAATGCTTTATTAATATTTTCAATATAATTAGCTTCTACAAAAGCATCATCATCGATAAATGCAAGATATTCACCTTTCGATTCTGCAATTCCTCTATTTCTTGAATATGTATGCCCTTGCTTTAACTCCAGAAAGTAGTGCACATTGATCGTTTTGTGCGTATTTATAAATAAATCACATATCAATCCAGATTTATCTGTACTGTTATTATCTATGATGATAATTTCGTATTCTGAAGAACTGACCGTTTGATTTGCCAACTTTTCTAGGCAAATAGGCAAGTATTTTTCCCTATTAAATGTACATACAATTACAGAAACCAAGGTATTATTTCTTTGGGATGGTTTTGAATAAACCAAAACCTAAAATTAATAAAACAGTTGCAGAAAACGCAGCCGTTATTTTATTTCCAATGAAATATGCTGCTGGCTTGAATTCAAAAATAATTTCTTGTGAATTTGCTGGAATTTCTAGGCCTCTCAATACATAGTTGACTTGCTTGATTTCGGTAGGAATCCCATCTACGGTAGCTTGCCAACCGAGAGGGTAATAAATTTCCGAAAAGACAGCAAAGCCTGCATTTTGATTATTTATACTGTATTTTAAAAGGTTGGGCTGGTAGGTTTCAAGAGTAATGGCTGCAGCATCATAGGTCGACTGTGAAGATTTAAATTTTTTAGCATTTATTACGGTCGTTTTTTTATCCACAAGACTACAGACAGCGGTCAACTCTTCATCAGGACTTTTCACAGAAATCATATTTTCAGTAAACCAGGCATTACCAAAAGCATAGTCATTTGGGAGTACGTTATTGGCTTGATCACCAAATTTTAAATATTGGGCGTTAAGCATATTGATGACTGTAAATTTGGACAAATCTTTGGAACCATTTTGAAGGACACCAATCATCTCGGCAAGATTGCTTGAGAGACAATTTTCAATCAACTCCTGATATCGCTTCATTTTAGCCCCATGATAGCCTCCTAAAGAGCTGTGATTAGCGGATGTTTTGGCTTCATTAAAAGGGTTATTTAAATTCAGCACCCGGTAGTGCTTATCTGCGCTATTTTTAATGAATTGATCTGCTGCAGAGGGATCAAGAAAGCCTTTGACGGCCTGCCTTTGATAATTTTCATCATTAATATAACGGCGGTCTACATTCCAGAAATCAAAGACAACCAATACAGAAATACCTAGCAATGCAATAGGTACTTTTATTTTTTCTTTGATCACCCCATATATCAAGGCGAAGGCGAGTCCAATCAATATCAAGGTTCGTAAAGCGTCTGCTTTTAATAAGGATTGTCTGTCGGCTCTCAGTGCTTCTAAAAACCAATTGGGAACGTTAGCCAATTGTACATCTACTGCACCCTTATAGCTAAATAGGCTACCTATAACTAAGAAAGTAAGGGCCAGACCACCTGTGATCGCAGCACTGATGATCAGGGGTTTTACCATTTGTTTTTTTGATCCATTGAATAGGGTCTCAAGGGCGAGCATAGACAGTAATGGAACACCAGCGAGAAAAATAACAATGGCCATACTGACCGAACGAAATTTATCATAACCTGGGAAATAATCAAATAGAGTATAATTGAACCATGCGAGATTTTTACCCCAGGCGAGTAAAATTGAAAATAAACAAGCTACTAAAATCCAATTTCTGATCTTCGGCTCTACAATAAGAATGCCTAGCATAAATAGGAAACACATGATGGCACCTGCGTAGGTAGGGCCAGCAGTAATGGGTTGATCGCCCCAGTAGGTAGGCGCTGCTTTTAATTGATTACTCACTTGATCCCTAGTCATACCATTTTGACTCAATACTTTGCCTAAATGGGAATCGGTCGCTAGGGTTTGTTGACTTGCACCGCCAGAGAAATTAGGAATCAGAAACGTGAAGGACTCCATTATTCCATAGCTCCAATTGAAGACATAATCTTTATCTAATCCCGAATTTTCTCCACTTTCAGCATTACTGCTGAGCTCTGAAGGGCCCCTTGTAGAATATTTACTGTATTCTAAAGTTGTCCAAATACGACCGGCATTGGCACCTACGCCCAGAATGCCTGCCAAAATTAAGAGGGCAACTTGGGTGCCTAGTTTTGAATAATGCTTTGATTTTATCATCTCAAATAAATGAAATAGTCCATAAATAATGAGCATCAAAAATAAGTAATAGGTGATTTGCAGATGATTGGCTTGAATTTCTAATGCAACCGCCAAACTCAGCAAGCCCAAGGGTAACAGCTTCTTTTTTTGGGTAATCACCATGTGCACGGCACCCAATACGAGGGGCATGTAGGCAATGGCACGAACTTTCCAGATGTGTCCTGCCTCAATACTAATCATACTGAAGGTATTGAAACTAAAAGCTATGGCACCTATGAAGGCCAGCCAAGGTCTGACTCTAAAGGCGAGGAGCATGAGATAGCAGGAAAGGAAAGCTAAAAGGGTTACTTGGGCAGCTGAAGGAAATCCAAATGTAATGATGCGCTGAATATACTTGATAAGGTCACCACTCCAATAAATGTTGATTAAATAGGCAGGCATACCACTGAACATGCTATTGGTCCATAATGCTTCTTCTCCTGTCTCCTGCCTAAAATGGGTAGCTTCTTGTCCTGAACTCACGCCTTGGAAGATGTCATTTTGATTCATACTTTTATTCTCTATGATTAGCGGATGGAAAAAGGCCATCACCAATAAAAAGCCGAATGTTATGAAAATGGCATGCGGTTGTATTGCTTTCAGTAATTCTTTGGTTTTCATAAATTTATATTCAATCTTTTGGCTAGACCATTTATCATTTGATTGATCTCAAGAGACAATTTCAATTTGTAAATTGAGAACGAAAAAATCATGAGTATTAATCCCGATCGAATCATCATATCAATAAATGGATTGATTAATATCGGTATAAAATGATTAATTAAAAGTAACCCTAAAATGATTAAGGCTCCTAAAATAGTTTTGGTTGTGAAAGGAAAAAAATCATATGTCATTTTAATAAGTATTAATTTTAATAATCCATGTAGAGTAAAAACGACAAGTAGGGCGGTGGCGGCACCGATCAATCCGTACCGAGGAATCAAAATGATATCTGATCCGATCATGACTAAACCCAAAAATAAGGTCATTATCATATTAAAATGGTAATATTTAGACATAGATATTATTCCATCATTGAGACTAAAAAGAAGATTGATCAACTTGGAAAGACCTACCAAAATAACGACATATCTACCTGCTTTATAGATTTGACCTTTGGGCATGATGGCGTAGATATTATCTAAATTAATAATGATTAATACATAAATAAGTCCTCCCAAAAGAAAGAGATTGATAGATGCTTTTTTGTAATGTTCATTGATACTGGCCAAATTGCCTGAACCGAAGGCTTCAGCAATAATAGGGGTTGAAATTTCTCCAACAAATCTTCTCGGCATCTCAATTACCATCACCATAAATATAGCCGTCATATAGATCCCGCTGGCCTCAAGGCCCAAATACCGACTGACTAGTTGTTGGTCGGCTAAGTTTAGAAAACTTAAGCCCAAACCTGAAATGAATAAGGTTCCACAGTAGTAAATTAATTCACGAGCGATGTTCGGAGGAAGGGGTTTAAACGAAATCTTAATTTTATATTTATAAATAGATTCAAAAAACAGAAAAGCAATCAAGATAACATAAAAGCAAACATGTAGGATGATGAAAGTATGAAAGGAGATTATGGAGGTGGCAAATAATAAGATACTACCCATATTCAAAGATTTATAAACCAGATCTTTGAGAAGATTTGCCGTAAAAATATTTTTATGAATACTGGCCAAAGTTTGTAAAAACTGAAAGATAATGAGCTCTAAAGTTAGTACAATGAGCAAAACAAAATATGCATTGACTTCAGGAGATTTCTCAGCATAAAAATCAGCCCATGAATTGCGAAAAATGATTAAGATAATTAAAAAAAAGAGAGTCGAAAAGGACACTATCAAAATACCTAATCCGTATAAAGATTTGAGATCTGTTTGTGGATGTTTCAATAGAGATTTAAATCTAATCAATCCAGAATTAATACCAAATCGACCAAAGCTAGATAGCAGCAGTGCGGCACTCAATAAAGTACGAAATAACCCAATTTGATCGGGAGTCATAAATTTAGGCATTAAGATGACCGCATTCACAAATCCAATGGCTACGCCTAGATAAGACGCAGCGCTACTCAGTAAACTTTGACGAATGACTATTCCCATAATTGAGTGGTGAAATTACATCATTTCTTATTTATAGTGAGATGATGGCTCATTTAAGATTTCCGGTGATCGGTTGATATGAATCTCGTTATAGATTAGTTTGAAGGCTCATCATTTCATAATTAAGTCAATTTGAGGTGCTCATTTAGGTCATCCATAATTTTAAAGCAAGGGCAGATAGAGTCAGAATAAGGATAAGTCGAATCCATTTCTCATTTACACCCACAGACCATCTGCTGGAAATCCATGCCCCAATGGCATTACCTATTGCTAAAATAAGACCATAGGTCCATAGGACTTTCCCATTGTACATAAATACCAACAAAGCCACTGAAGTATAACATAATACGACAAAGACTTTAACGCTATTGATTTTAGCCAAATTTAAACCATGGATTCCTGTGAGGGCTGCCATGATAATAAAGCCCACACCTGCCTGAATGAAGCCGCCATAAATACCAATACCAAAAAAAAGAAGGATAGAAACGAGATTGCGCTTTTTAGTAAAGCGTTCAAGGGTTTCCATTTTATCTAAATAAGGTTTCAAAACCGTAATCATCAACACAAAAATCATTACAACAGATAATATTTTATTAAAGGAGCTATCGCTGATTTCTGTAGCAAGATAGGCACCTAACAGGGCACCTAAAGTAGCAGAAATACTTACCCAATAGGCGAAAGGAAACACCGCAATACCCTTACTTTTAAAACCTTTAACAGCAAAAATGTTTTGAATGATAAGAGCCACTCTGTTTGAGGCATTGGCTTCTGCGGCAGGAAGACCCATAAAAATGAGCACTGGCAGGGTCAAAAGAGAACCTCCTCCGGCAACGGTATTGATGAATCCTGCAGCAATGCCCGTGCTTATCAATAATACATATTCAGAGAAGGCCATGATCTAGTTTTTCAGAAGTGAGATGACACGCTAAATTATCATCACAACGGGCTAATAGTTCTTTCTGATTCTTTTTTAATTTAGGGTGGATTAAAAGCGGATTTAATACCACTAAAGGCAATAAGTTAAACCGGCGATTTTGTATTTCAGGATGGGGAATTTTTAAGTATTCAGTCTCTATAACTAGATCACCAAAATACAATATATCAATATCAATTATACGCTGACCCCATTTGATTTTTCTGATACGGCCTAGTTTTTTTTCAATATCCAGACAAATCTCCAAAAGCTGATCAGGCTCATAAGGGAAGTCAATTTCTAATACGAGGTTATAAAACCAAGGTTGATCGGTTTTACCCCATGGGGCGGTCTCGTAGATAGGAGACGATGCGTTTATTTTTAAAATATAATTCGAAATTTCGATACATGCCGTTTGGAGGTTATCTAGTCTTGATCCTTGATTGGAGCCTAATGAAAGGTATATTTTTCTCATATTGTGGACAAACAAATTTAAGGATCAACAAGTTAATAAGCTATTAACAACTATTTTAGCGTAAAATTAATATTTGAGATATGAATTTCCTTAAAAACATACTGGCTTCTTTATTGGGCCTTATAATATTTTCTTTTCTTTTTTTCTTCTTATTGATAGGTATTGCCGCTGCAGGAGAGGGTGATGAAACGGTCAATGTTGAGCCTTCATCTATTCTTTATTTGAAATTGAGTGGTGTTCTTCAGGAGCGGACTACTGAAGATCCTTTGAAAGACCTTTTTCCTGAAGCAGCAGTTTCGGAAATTGGACTGCATGATTTGGTTTCGACCATTCAGCATAGTAAAGAAGACGAACGTATCAAAGGTATTTATCTAGACCATCAGTTGTTGAGTGGTGGTTTTGCTTCATTAAAAGAAGTGAGGGATGCGTTGATTGATTTCAAAGCCTCAGGAAAAATCATATATGCCTATGGAGAATACTTAAGTGAAGGAGATTATTATCTGGCATCGGCGGCAGATGTTTTTTTTATGCATCCCGAAGGATCTTTAGAGTTTAATGGTTTGATGGCCAATATTACCTTTTTCAAGGGTTTGTTTGAAAAGTTAGAGGTAAAACCAGAAATATTCAGAGTAGGGTCTTTTAAAAGTGCGGTCGAGCCATTTTTAAGGAAAGATATGAGCTCCGAGAATCGACTTCAATATACTTCACTACTTTCCACTATATATGATATTTATTTAACTGATGTGGCTGAGTCCCGCGACATTCAAAAAAGAAATCTCTCAAGATATTCAAAAGAATTAAAGATTCAAGTTCCTGCAGATGCCCATCACTATGGATTAGTAGATTCTCTAGGTTACAAGGATGAACTTAAATCCTTGATTGCATCAGATTTAGAACTAGAAGAGGCTTCCGATATTGAGTTTATTTCCTATCAGAATTATAAAAAATCTCTGAAGAATAAATATGCTAAGGATAAAATTGCCGTAATCTATGCCAATGGATCCATTGTTATGGCGGGAGATGATACGCAAGTTGTGGGTTATAAATTGGCTAAAGAAATCAGAAAAGCCCGTGAAAACAAATCGGTAAAAGCCATTGTATTAAGAATTAATTCACCAGGTGGAAGCTTGGTTGCTTCAGATCTTATTTGGCATGAAGTGTACTTAACCAAAGGAGTGAAACCTATCATCGCCTCGATGGCTGATGTAGCTGCCTCAGGAGGTTATTATATCGCCATGGCCTGTGATACTATTATTGCACAGCCTAATACGATCACAGGATCGATAGGCATCTTCGGTATGTGGTTCAATTTTGGGCAATTACTTGAAAATAAATTTGGGATCACTCATGATGTAGTTAAAACGGGGGATCATTCAGATTTGTATACAGTGACCCGTAACCTTACTGATTTTGAGCGCAGCGCCATTCAAAAAGGGGTCAATAAAGGATATCAAACTTTTATTTCAAAGGCAGCTATGGGAAGGGGGGTGACTTCCGAAGCGATTAATGAGGTAGGTAGTGGTCGCATATGGTCTGGGACACAGGCTTTAGACAATGGCTTGATTGATGTCATCGGTAATTATAATGATGCCGTCGACCTGGCGGTCGCCATGAGTGGGATTGAAGGTGATTATCGTGTGGTTAACTATCCTGCACAGAAATCTATGTTTGAAAAAATATTGGGTTCGGTAACCACCGAAATAAAAGGTTTGAATTCGATGAATAATGAAGTGATGGCTCCTTATTTTAGACAAATTAAATCCTTACAAGAGATGAAAGGGATTCAAGCGCGAATGACTGAGGAATTCATTATTTATTGAACAGAAATGGTGATTTATTTACCTCAAACTCTCAACTAACAATACCCTTTTTGAAAATTTCAAAATAAATCTGGCATGGGTGGCATCAATGCTTCCTAATATGGATTAATTCATTTAGAAAAGAAATAAAAAAGCCCATCAAATGAATGAGCTTTTTCTACATGCTGATCATAAAGCCCTTGGATCTTCAAAAAAACTACCATTATCACTTCATTTGAGAGGGTTTTTATTAAAAAATTCTAAATCCCTAAAATAATGGCTAAAATGAGATGGAGGAAGGAGACTCCATGTAATAAGGCATTAAACCAGTCCATGAGCTCCATTACTCGAACACCTCTTTGGATCTATTTGATTTTACCCGAAATATGTAGTTCTAGGGGATATGGGGCTAATCCAGGGGTTACGCAGACCAAGGCTATGAATCCCATATTTTTAGTTAAGATTTTTTTTAAGTCATTCATCATTTTAATTAGATTCAGTAATAGCAATCTTTTTTGAAAAAAAATTGCTCAGAACTCCCTTTAAAGATTTTAAGTCTTCTTGAGTTCCAAATTGTCACGCAACTTTTATTTCGAAAGACAGGCAGTCCCAATCATTTAATGCCACTTAAATCAGAGATATAATTTTTATTCTCTTCTGTAAAGGACATCTTTAGCATAGGCAAACTCAATATTTATGAAATATCTAAAAATTTTCATTTTTCAAATGCGCAATTAGACAAGAACTAACTTAGTCATCTGTTACTTTTATTCACCTGGCACTATCTGTAACAGATGCCGATTAATCGGCGGAATTTTCAAAAAGGCCCTAAAGCCTGAAGGAATTACCAATAAAACTGAAAATAATTAAATCAGATGGTTGTCTTTGGGAGAAGGAAAAGAGCTGCGCCTCTTATCTTTTTTTGATGATGAAATTAAAATTACTCGAGCGGTTCATTTGGCATTAACAACATCTGATTCTGATCCATTTATATAAAGACTAGATTCAATGAAAGTAAATTATTTTGATTGGATAGGAGAAATACCTAACAAAATAAATATTCATCACGATGGCATTAAACAGGTATACTTTCAGTGTACAAATGGTTATTGGATTGAGATAAATTGCAGTGGGCAAAAAAAAATGTTAACATTGGCCATTGATTGTGATTATTCATATTTAATTCAATTAGGTCGCCATTTTAGAAGCTCTTGCGAACAAATATTTGTGATTAGGTCATCGTTTTATGACTGATTCAATGATGATGTTAAAAAGTATGATTTAAGGTAATTAAATTTTTTGTAAATCAAATGCTATCAAAACTTAATAGACGTCACGATAAACTCAACCTTAGGACTGTATTCAGTCGTATTTAAAGGATAGGAGAGCCTGACACCTAAATCAAAATCAACCAATCGAAGGGTCCGGACATCAAAAGTCAATTCTATTCCTGTCGATTCGTACATATTCTCAGCGTAGGGTACATTACCATTAAAGGTAACCGAGGTGAGGGGAGTCAGCACAGCGATGGCAGTATTATTTAAAATCACACTTGCGTGATCATAAAAGAAGTTTGCTTTGACTCTTTTAATGAAAAATAAAGGACCTATGGCTAAATCAGGATAGCAAATAGGGAAGGAATAATTGAGACCGATTCGGCGGATTTGATCATGGATGAGTTTACCATAACCTCTGGGATACCTGAAATTATCTAAAAACTTGTATTGCGCGATAAAGGGTTCTGAATGATGATCTATTTCAGCGAAGAAGCTATGATTTTTAAAGATTCCGGGTAGATAAAGCCTACTGTTGATTAAAAAAGCATGGGAGGTATTAGAAGTTGTTCCCATGCTTTTTTGGTAATTTGATTGAAAAAAAATGCCCAATCTTGGGTAAAGGTGCTGATAAGCCTGTCTTAGGGTAAAACGCATTTGGAAGTCTAATTCATAGCTCGCAAAAGAACCATCTGTTCCTGTCTCCTTAAGATCATAGTTTACCCAATGTTGTCGTAAATTTTGATTGAGCGCTACAAAATTATAAAAATTTCCTAGGGTTAAGTTGAAGGGTAATCTCACACCTAGGCCTATGTTGTTTTCAGTCCAGTTTTGATTTCTTGTTTCTAAATTAGGAGTGATTTCATCATTTTCTTCGGTTTCGAAGTAAATGGGCACGTAGTTGTTCCTGTTTACTCGTGAAGTTTCTAATGACAAAATGGGATAGTATTTCGCCCATTGTAAGCCCGCTGACCACGAGCTGCTCTTCTCATTTAAATTAAATTGATAAGCACCCATACCCGATAAATTACTCATCTTATTATCGGCGTACATATTAAATATCAAATTGGGAGGTTCATAAGCCAATAATCGACTGTGTAGTTGCAATCGATCTGTAGTAGGATAAGATTGCTCTTCGTAAGATTGTTCAGAAATATTTTTAAGAATATCATCTTTAAATAGTGGTTCAAAATAATCAACCAATGAATGTTCTACGCTTTCGAGAGGTTTCCAATTTTCTTTGATCAGGGGAGTGGTATGGATGTCATAACCCATGTCTGAATACGCACTATAAGCCAGCATTTTTCCATTTGGAGAAATGCTCGGTTGGATAGCACCAAATAGGGTAGAGGTTACTTGATAAACGCGCTGATCTTGAATTGAATGGGCATAAATATTATCTATACCATTAAAGATACCATCAAAGTAAATATGATTTTGATGGAATGTCAAATGGGCTATTTTTTCAGTCCACCAGGGGGTTATCAGGTGACTTTTTCCTGTGTTAAGATGGATGATTTGAATAGCATTTTTCCCTGATTTCCGTACGATTGTCGCGATCCTTGTTTCATCTATCCAAGTGGGAAACGCATATTGATATTGATGTTCATTATTGATTTTGTCATCTAGATGACCGTTTTGAACATTGAGGACATGAAGCTCATACCCTTGGTTGGCAGGGGCATGAACTGCGATAATTTTATCCCCACTCTTGTTGATTTCGGGGGCAAAATATCGGGCTTTAAGGGTGAGTTGTTTTTTTAATTGTAGGGTATGATCATATAAAATGAGATTACTATATTCTACATTTCCCCATCTAGGATCATAGGCCTTTTCGGTCCAAATGAGATAAGATTTATTGATACTTAATTGGGCATTGGATGGAGCATAAAATCCAGGGCGAGTGATGCGGTTTTCTGTCCCATCTTTCTGGATGGAATAGAATGCTGGAATTTCGTTGAACCCTGCTTTTTCAGCGATGAGGGTTTCAGCATCAAGGTAGTTGGGGTGTGCGTAGCTCGTGAAAGTCTTTTTTACCTTATTATTTATTGTCTCAGCTTCTGTAAGTTTAATTTTAGCTGCTTTTTGCACCCATTCTTTCTTTAATTTTGAAAAGGTAGCTTCATAATATTTAGGGGTACGCATACCCGTATGTTTTTTCAAGCTTTTACTGAAAGGATAAAATTTAAGAAAACTTGATTTTACAGCTTCTTGAAGNAGATTTCCCATGATACCTTCGCCATAATCTAGATTCAGGGATGCTGTCAGGTGATAACCCATATTATATATATTGGGAATCAGTTTTTTATAGGATCCTGCGCTGTTTTTTTCATAATTCAAGGAGGTTCCTGTCAGCAATAGGGCACGATACTGTCCCTCGAAATAGGGCATCCGACCGCGTCCTGCATTACTTAAGAGAGTCTCTGTAAAAACCGCATCTCCCTCAAAAAACCAAGGAGGCATAATTAAATGCGCCATGGAACTCCAAAAATAATCACCAAAAAACATATGGGCTGCGTTGACGATTCCTATCCGAGCGTTTTGTAATTGCTGTACATGTCGATATTCGTGGATGGCCAACAGATCATTCCAGTCAATCGCTCCACCAAAATTATTTTGTGGGGGATTAATATAAAACTCTGAACGAAAAGGTCCCACAGCAACAAATGCATTGGGAGTGATGGATTGATTTTGAAGAATGATACTCACTTGTTCTTTTTTCGGGCCTAAGGAAAAGTAACTGCTGTCATTAAGTTTTTGAATGACATTGGCAATCCGAGCGGCTTGGCCATAAATGCCTTCTTGATAGATGATCTTTGCTGCATCGTTTTCTATGTATTTCCATTGAATAGTGGGTGGATTAAGTCCTATATTATAGGACTGAGCAATCAATCCATAGGAAAAAAAAACAATAGAAAGAGTTAAATGTATTCTTTTCATTAGAACCGATTGTTGAAGGTAATACCTACATACTGGTGGGCTTCTGCTTCAAGGGTTTCTTTGGTTTTAAAATAATAAGTAGTAATCAAGTTAAATCGGGGCCAACTTAGAGCAAAACCGATGCGATTTTGAACAAGCCATGGTTTTGCTGTTTCAGTATGTAGACTTTGAGGTCCAATGAAGTTACCTTCAATGGTGGCATTGTAGGCATTATAGATAAATCCAGGAGCATAAAAAAAATAACTTTCTATTATTTTCTTGGTCCTATTTGAAGACGATGGGCTACCTAAATGTCCCCCGAATAAAGTCGTTGAGGCCTGATGTTTTAAAAAATTGAATCTTACCACTAGTTCTTCCGAAAATTGATTGAAGACGGTTCCTCCCGATACATTTGACTGGGAATAGAGATCGAGAATTTCATTACCTACCAATCTTCGAGCATAAGAAGCATGAAAATTAATTATAGGACTATGGGCAATTTGATACTTCCAACCCGCGGGTTTAGGAATATTTAATACCGTATGCCAGGTAATTTGAAAATCATCGGTCAGTGTATGAGGCCCCATTAATCCAAGTTCAACACTTGTTTTTAAATACTCCTTTTGATTGAAATAAAATTCTCTATTAAAGCTGAATCCTAAAAGTCCTGCATAAGGGCGATCAAACTCCTTAGGATCATCCCAAGAAACTCTTCTGGGTGTATAAATGCGTTGATGAAAGGATATTGAATGGATGATTTTATGTTTATTAATTTTATGCTTATTGATTTTATGCTTATTGATTTTATGCTTATTGATTTTATGTTTACTGATTTTATGTTTACTGAGCCATCGGTAATCAAGATAAAGACCAGAAGTGTAGTACTGATCCCTTTCTAGAGAGGTAAATACATCATTATCAACGGTCAATCTGAGTTCTTTGGTGTACATATTTATCGTGTCTTGCGCTTTCATAAGACATGGACCTAGAAGGAATAGGCAAAACCAAACCACTTTGTACATATAGATCAAAGATAAGTGGGTTTTACTTCTATAAATAACAGGAAAGACCAACAATTTAACAATGCGGACAATTTCTTATTTTCAAAAAAAGCTTTAGCTACTCAAAAATGCATGAAAATATGCTCTTCATCGAGGTATGTAGTTTTTGCTGATTTATTTATTTAGGGGATTTAAGCCTGTGATTTTTTGGGAAAAAGGCTAGATAAATCTATTAATATCAAATTTTTCAAGATAGTCCGCCACACGTCTCACAAAACCACCACCCAAAGAGCCATCGATGACACGGTGGTCATAGCTATGGGACAAAAACATTTTATGGCGGATGCCTATAAAGTCACCTTCGGTAGTTTCGATTACCGCAGGTTTTTTTTGTATGGCACCTATAGCCATAATGGCTACTTGAGGTTGCATGATGATGGGTGTACCCATAACGTTACCAAATGATCCTACATTAGAAACAGTGAACGTACCTCCGTCCAGTTCATCGGGTATAAGTGCATTAATGCGTGCTCTATGAGCTAGATCATTTACTGCTATGACCAAGGATTTAATATCTAGTAGTTCCGCATTCTTTATGACAGGCACGATGAGATTTCCTGAAGGAAGTGCCACAGCAACACCAATATTAATACGGCTTTTTTTAATAATTTGATCACCTTGGACTTGAATGTTGATCATAGGATGATCTTTGATGGCTTTCACTACTGCCTCAATAATGATGGGGGTAAAAGTTAACGATTGACCCGAGGTTGCCTTGAATTTTTCTTTGAATTTATTTCTCCAAGAAACAATGGGACTCATGTCTACTTCGACAAAAGAAGTCACATGTGCAGAAATGGATTTAGATTCAATCATGCGCGAAGCAATTATTTTTCGCATCCGATCCATGGTTATAATTTCATCCTCACCTGAGATTGTCAGGGGTGTATGATTTTTAGGGCTTTCAAGTATTCCATCGACGGAATCTGATTGCGAGTTCCTTGAGCTGAGGTAATTCAATATATCCTGCTTAGTCAATCGATCCTCTTTGCCTGATCCAGCTATGTTTTCAAGTTCGCTGAGATCTATTTGCTCTTGTTTTGCAATATTGCGGACCAAGGGAGAATAGAATCGGTTTTTTTTGGGATATGTTAAGATGGTGTCAGGACTTTTCAGACCCATGGCCTGATCTACATCGACTACATTTTTTTGCTCCTTTGGTTCAGGTGTTACAGAAGTTCGGATAGTGAGAGGCTCGTCTCCTTCGGTCAAAAGCTCTATAATGGCTATAGGCTTACCGACTTGAATAATATCCCCTTCTTGGGCCAGTATTTCTTTGAGAATTCCGGAGTGAATGGACGGAATTTCTGTATCCACTTTGTCAGTGGCGACTTCGAGAACAGACTCATCTTCATCTATAGGATCGCCCACCTTCTTTAGCCATGACAAAATGGTACCTTCCATTACACTTTCACCCATTTTGGGCATCCTCATTTCAATAGAAGCCATATTTTAATACATTGGTTAAATACGAAACAAAGATATAGTATTTTGCTATTTCACTCCAACATTTAACCGGATCATATTCAAGGCGGCTAAGGCTGACCAATGGACAATGAAGGTGCGGTCTCGTGAAAAATTAAATTTTTTTGCTAGGGTCTTATGCTTGTCAGAATAGGCAATCCAAACGGTACCCACTGGTTTTTCGGCGGTACCGCCATCCGGTCCAGCGATACCGGTGGTGGCGATGGCAATGTCGGCATTAAGTTCTTTTCTTACTCCTTCTGCCATGGCTTTAGCGACCTCTTCACTAACAGCACCTTGTTGTTTGAGGTCTTCCGTGCTTACACCCAATTGCGTTATTTTGACCTCATTTGAATAAGCAATCACGCTCCCCTTAAAATATCGTGAGCTGCCAGGTACGCTGGTAATCATGTGGGCTAAATAACCCCCAGTACAGCTTTCTGCAGTAGCTAAAGTCAAGTTATTGTTATTTAGTAATTGGCCAATAACTCCTTCTAATGAATCTGTACCAAATCCATAAACATACTTAGCTATTTTGGGCATAATGGCCATTTTTAGTGCATCAATTTCTTGCTTGAGAGTATTAAGGTTATCACCAGACCCCGTCATTCTAAGTTTGACTTGTCCTTTGGTAGGTAGGTAGGCCAATTTTATGTGGTTGGGTAAGTTCACTTCCCAGTCTTCAATTAAGTCTGATAAACTTGATTCCGTGATTCCAATGGTTTTGATGATGTGATGGTGTAATACGCCTTTGCTGAACATTTCATGAAGCTTGGGTAGAATGCCTTGGGTCATGATACTTTTCATTTCATAAGGTACTCCCGGCATGGCTACAAATACGGTATTGTTTTCGTAAAACCACATGCCTGGGGCCGTACCCACAGGATTGGTAATTTTCTGGCAATTTGCAGGTAAATCGGCTTGTTGGGCATTGAGAGCGGTTACCTCTCTACTTGCCTTAGCGAAGAGTAGGGTAATATCGCGCAGTACCTCTTCATGACGGACCATACCTACTCCAAAATATTCAGCTAAAAGGGATTTGGTGAGATCATCTTTGGTAGGGCCAAGACCTCCTGTGATCAATACGATGTCAACTCTTTCGGCTGCTGTGGCGAAGGCATTTAAAATTTGATCTGCATCGTCACCAATGGTCGTTCTTTGGAAAACCTTGATGTTGTATTCATCTAATTTATGACTGATCCAATGCGCATTGGTATCAAGGGTTTGGCCATAGAGGAGTTCATCTCCAATAGAAATTATTTCTGCTGTTGTGGTCATTAATTAATAATATTTTTAATGGTTATTGTGAAATCATTTTGTGGCTGCGAAAATACATGGTTATATTTTTAAATTTTTTTTAAATCAATATTCATAATTTATCGAACCTTGTGTTCTGGAACTTAGGAAGGCAGTTACCTGCGACATAATGCTTTTCTTACCTCTCAATTCTTGTATTTGAGGCTGATTGAGGTTCATAACGATCAAGAGTCTGTCTAATTCTGAATCGGATAAATTGAATTTATTTTTAAGCTCACTGCGTACCGGTTCAAGCTCTATCAATTTAGCATAGGTAATGAATTTTTCAGTCTGAATCCTGGCTTCTACAGCTTTTCTCTTTTCTATATTCTCTTTGGTGAAATAACTAAGAGCACCACTAATGGCTACGCCGGGTGCATAAAATTCATTGATCATTGGAGAGAAAGATACTTGAGGGGTAGGACCCGTTCCAGGCTCGGCGATTCCCGGGATTTTCATTGGCCTGCCTTTATATCTCTTTGGAATACGATAATCAGTATTGGAAAAAACCCAGACAGAACCTAAAATAATGTCCATTGGAGCCATTTTACTCGTGATTTGTCGGAGAATCATACTTTGGTCTACAATGACCACAAGAGGTTTGTAACCAATGAAGGTCATTCTTACCGTATCATTTGGAGCGGCTTTAATTATGAATACTCCATTATCTGATGATAAGGAGCCTACTTCCTGGGTAATGTTAACTATGTAGACATAGGGCATGGGCGATTGATTCTCATTCAATACGACTCCTTGTAACTCTTGACTCGTGCCGTCCCATGCCAAAAGTAGACTTAGAATAAGGACTAAAAATTTCACATCGTAAAAATACAGTTTCACAATCAAATATCGGATTCTTAATGAATCTTAACGAGTTAAAAATGGATTTTTGTTTCACCAAAATAAAAATAGTTTAATCGATGATTTATTAAATGATTGAATGAACATGAGGATTCAAATGATGATATTGTGTTGTATTTTAATGTTTCATTTTATTATAATTAATCTAATGTTGGAAATTCTTTATGACCATCCAGACTTTGTTGCCATCAATAAACCCCATGATCTTTTAGTTCATAGAACGGCCATAGCTAAAGATGTCCAAGAATGCGCACTTCAGCTTTTGAGAGATCAATTAGGTCATCTGGTGTATCCTGTTCATAGGTTAGACCGTAAGACGGGAGGTGTTTTACTTTTTGGAAAGTCACGTAAGGCATTGACTCTGATATCCAATCAATTTCAGTCTCGGTCGGTTCAAAAGTCGTATTTGGCTGTTGTGAGGGGCTTCACAGATCCCAAAGGCACCATTGACTATCCCTTAAAAAATGATTCTGGTAAAACTCAAGAGGCCATTACTAATTATTGGACCCTAGCCAAAACAGAATTAAATTTTCCATCGGCCCATCATTCAACCAGTAGATATTCGCTGATAGGCTTGCTCCCCTTTACAGGAAGAATGCACCAACTTAGGAAGCATATGGCGCACATACTACATCCAATTGTTGCAGATAGACCCTATGGCTGTAATAAGCAAAATAAGATATTTAAGGAAAAGTTTACTATGATGACGATGTTATTACATGCCTCAAAATTATCTTTTGAATGGGAGGGAGCCACGATAGATATTTGCGCAAAGCCGCAAGCAGAATTCAAGCGGATGTTGAATTTTTTAAAATTGCCTATTAATTCTGTTAATTTCGGTGAGATTTAAATACATTTTAAAGAGACAAAAAAAAGCCCTTACTTTTTGAGCAAGGGCTTTTTTTATGATAAGCATGATATTACATCATTCCAGGCATTCCACCAGGCATTCCACCAGGCATTCCACCAGGCATTCCACCACCAGCGCTTTCAGCTTCAGGCTGATCAGCTATAATAGCTTCTGTGGTAAGCAATAATCCAGCAATTGATGCTGCATTCTCCAAGGCCAATCTTGTAACCTTAGTTGGATCAATGATACCTACTTTGAACATATTTTCGTAGACATCCTTAAAGGCATTGTAACCAAAATCTCCTTTACCAGCTCTTACTGCGTTCACTACTACGGAAGATTCTCCACCCGCGTTGGCAACGATCGTTCTTAGCGGTGCTTCAATAGCTGCTCTGATGATCGCGACACCGGTATTTTGATCTTCATTTTCTAGATTTAAATCACTAATGGCTTCAATGGCCCTAATAAAGGCAACACCTCCACCAGCAACAATTCCTTCTTGAACGGCCGCCCTTGTAGCGTGCAGTGCATCGTCAACCAAATCTTTCTTTTCTTTCATCTCTACTTCAGTAGCCGCACCAATGTATAGAATGGCAACTCCACCAGAAAGTTTGGCAAGTCGTTCTTGAAGCTTTTCCTTATCGTAATCAGAAGTTGTATTGTCAATTTGCTGTTTGATCTGATTGACTCTAGCTTCAATATCTTCAGCTTTTCCAGCACCATTGATGATGGTCGTGTTGTCCTTATCGATAATCATTTTGTCTGCAGTACCCAAGTAGTCGACCGTCACATTTTCAAGCTTATAACCTCTTTCTTCAGAAATAAGAGTACCTCCAGTAAGGATAGCGATGTCTTCCAACATAGCTTTTCTTCTGTCACCAAACCCAGGTGCTTTGACTGCAGCTACTTTTAATGAGCCTCTTATCTTGTTAACGACCAGTGTTGCTAACGCTTCACCGTCGATATCTTCTGCAATAATCATCAATGGCTTACCTGTCTGAGCGGTTGCCTCTAATACAGGTAACAATTCTTTCATATTTGAAATCTTTTTGTCGTAGATCAATATGTACGGTGTTTCAAGAGAAGCCTCCATTTTTTCAGTATCTGTAACAAAATAAGGAGAGAGATAGCCTCTATCAAATTGCATACCTTCTACGGTTTTCACTTCAGTTTCTGTACCTTTAGCTTCCTCGACGGTGATGACACCATCTTTGCCTACTTTATCCATAGCTGCTGAAATCATCTTACCTACAGCAGGATCATTGTTAGCAGAAACAGAAGCAACTTGTGTAATTTCGTCACTCGTAGCAATAGTTTTAGATTGTTTTTTAAGATCGGCGATGACTCCAGCTACTGCTTTGTCTATGCCACGTCTTAAGTCCATAGGATTTGCTCCCGCGGCGACATTCTTAATGCCATGACCATATATGGCCTGTGCAAGTACTGTGGCTGTTGTAGTCCCATCACCTGCACTATCAGCAGTCTTGGAAGCTACTTCTTTCACCAACTGTGCGCCCATATTTTCTACCGCATCACTTAATTCTATTTCCTTTGCTACTGAGACACCATCTTTGGTGATACTTGGTGCACCAAATTTTTTGTCAAGGATAACGTTTCTTCCCTTAGGTCCTAAGGTTACTTTTACAGCATCCGCTAATTTATTAACGCCTATTTTTATTTTGTCTCGAGCTTCGCTGTCAAAAAAGATATCTTTTGCCATGATTATGTATTTTTAAATTTGTTAAAAAAATGATTTTGATTAGATCGTTCCAAACACATCGGAATTTTTCATAATTAAATATTCGATTCCACCGATAGTGATTTCTGTTCCCGAATATTTGCCATATAATACGCGGTCTCCTACTTTCAATGTCACGGGCTTTTCGTCCGTACCCTGACCTACGGCTACAACCGTTCCTTCTTGAGGTTTTTCCTTTGCAGTATCAGGAATAATGATACCTGATGCTGTTTTTTCTTCAGCAGCAGCTGCTTCAACGAGGATTCTATCTTCGTTTGGTATGAATTTTACTTTTGACATTTTTGTTTAACGTTTAATTATCTTAAAATTTTACAAGATAAAAAGACCACTACATATAATATGCCAATTTGTTTATTGAGATGATTCGCAAGAAATCATGACATTTTTGCAGATATAAATAGAAATCTTGTCATAGAAAAGAAAATGAGCATTGTATAATGCTCATTTTGTCAGTGAAATTATGATAAAATTAGTTGGTAGAATCCGAATTCACATTCAGATCGTTCAATTCAGGAGCTAACGTGTTTGGGTCAAGTGACTCTTGACCATTAGATATCGGGGCTCGACCTTGAACATTTTCGATATTGGGACTTTCGATAGAGTTTTGATTGTCTTCGATAAATAGATTGGATAATAAAGTCAATGATAATATGGTAATTGAAAACCACCAAGTGAGTTTTTCGAGTAAATCCCCTGTTTTCTTTACACCCATGACTTGAGAAACGCCAGCGCCACCAAATTGACTTGACAAACCTCCACCCTTTGGATTCTGGGCTAATACGACTAGTATGAGCAATAGAGATAGAAAAATGATGACTCCAATGATAAGTGTATACATTTATTTTGTTTTTAATTTTTTAATGAGACCCGCAAAGTAAGATTTTTTTTCAGGGAATTTCAAACTTAGGCTCTCGTATATCGCAATTGCTTTATTTATTTTATTTTGTTCAATATAAATACTGGCTAAATATTCACTGCTTGAATCAGGCTTGAATTCAGTACTTTTTGCAGATAAATCTTCAGTTGGTTTTTTTACATCAGTTGGTTTTATTGTTTTTATTTTTGGATGTCTATCAATAAATTCATCAATGATTATTTTTTGGTTTTGTTGTTTTGGCTGAGATTTTTTGGTCTGATTGACCGCAGCTTCCTTACTTTTTTCTTTGGTTGCAGACCTTACATTTTTTATTGTAGTTTTACTTACTTTTTTTTGGTTTGCTTTTTTTTTTTTTGGTGCAGTACTTATTTTCTTTTCTTTGGGTTGAACTGCTTGATTGGGGGTCTTTTTTTCATTCTCTTCTTCATTATCTATTTTGCTCATCATTGCCTGAAATCTGAGTTTAGAAGCTTTTAAATCTTCCATATCTTGCTGTACTTCTGAAATGAGACGGTCAATGCGAGATGTTGGTTCTTCCGAATCAGTGGACCGATCACTATCCATTAAATTAGGAGTAGGAACGGAAGCCTGATCTGTAGATTGTGAAGGTATCGTGCTAAGGTCAATGACGCCTTCTTCTTTTTTCAAAGAGGACTCTTCAGCTGATGTTTTAGCTACGGGCAAGAACGTCTCTTCTTTCGCGGGTATAATGGGATCTGCGGGTGTATCTGTTATGGAACCACTTAATGCTGATCTGTATTTCGCAATTTTTTCTTTTATAAGTCTATCTTCCTCACTTTGGTCTTCTTCTGAGGCAACTTCGCTTTTTTCTAGATTTAAGTTTTCTTCTACCGCAGCATCTGTATATTCATTGATTGACGATTCACTATCTGAGGATTCTGTACCAGGAGTTTGGAGAGCATTTGTGTCAGAAGCCTCGGCTACTGGAGCATCTTCTTGTTTTTCAAGGAGTCCTTTAATAGTCTCTTTTTCTATAATATAATTACCTTCTTCATTAATGGTTTGAATCTCTTGCTCAATGTACTTTTTGAGCAAACGTCTATCAGTGGTATGAACGGCAGCCTCGGCAATGTATTTTTTGACGTCGAGGGCATCATGAGCATATTTTTCTTTTGCAAGGAGGATTCTTCCGGTTTGAAAATAAGGATAATCCTTGATTAAAGATTCCAGTTCGTTCGAATCGTCATTCAATTTTGTAACGATAGGATCTTTGAGTAGTTCTAAAAATTTTGTTTTATGCAACTTCAAAAAATATTTAAAAGTCCTTAAAGTTAAGAAAAATTACCAATTTGCAACCGATTCATTGAACATATCAATAATTATTTGATCAAAAATTTCTTCTACGAACTCTTCTTCAACACTACTTAAATCAACTTCCTCTTGATCAAAATCTTTAAAAAAAGAGAATCTTTTTTCATAATTAAAAGTGTCATCAAAGACATTGATATAAGTGGCATAAACGACAATAGTAATACGGGTCAGTTGTGTATAGTCCACTTGATCTGAACGTCCTGAAGCTCCCGCCCCGACGGGTGTCAGGGTGTAATTGTCTATATAGCCGTCAAATTGCAGATGTCCTTCATTATCGATGATGGTCAAACTGGTATTTTGCTGAAAATAATCTTTGAGTCCTTCGGTAAATAAATTAGTCATATTTGCGGGTCCCAATTGAGCATTATTGAAAAATGTTTGAATCGAGATTGTTTTAACTTCAGGGGATATGGATGCTCCAGTGAAAGAATAAACACCACAACTTGATAATAACAGAATAAATAAGATGTTACAATTAAAGACTATCGATTTCATAGTTTTTAATTTTTCGGTAAAGGGTACGTTCTGAAATTCCAAGATCTTGAGCGGCATATTTTCGCTTATTTTTATTTTTTTTCAAGGCTTGCAAGATCATTTCTCGTTCTTTTTTATCCAGTGATAAGGAGTCGTCATTTTCAAATTCGAGCGTAATGTCTTCTGTTACTTCTTCATAAGATTCTATGTTTTGATCTTTGGGAGCCATGATTTTAGGCGTAGCCTTCTCAAGAAATTTATTATTTTGATCGGGTGAATATTGAGGAATATCTTCGAAGAGACTTTCATGTCTTTCTAGGAGATCTTCTCTATTAGCCTTCCCTTGCAGTACTTGTAAAATGAGGGTTTTCATCTCTGAGACATCTCTCTTCATCTCAAACATGATTTTATAGAGAATATCTCTTTCGGATAAGTCATCTGAATTGTGATGTTTACTATCGATTAATGCTGGAAGATTCGGCTTTATTTTGGGCAGATATCCAGCTAAAGTCACAGCACTAATATGACGATCTATTTCAAGTACGCTCATCTGTTCTACCAGATTTTTCAATTGTCTAATGTTACCAGGAAAGGGTTGCTTGACAATTAATTCTTGAGCATCAGGATCAAGTAAAGCTTCTTTATTACGATATTTCTCTGAAAAATCAGCTGCAAATTTCCTAAAAAGGAGTAAAATATCTTTTCCTCTTTCTCTCAGTGCAGGAACTTGAATGGGCACCGTATTGAGCCGGTAATACAGGTCTTCTCTGAATTTATTTTGAGCGACGGCGTTTTCTAGGTTCACATTTGAGGCTGCGATGACGCGAACCTCTGTCTTGAGTACTTTACTTGATCCTACTTTGATAAATTCACCATTTTCAAGCACCCTTAACAAACGCGCCTGTGTACCGAGAGGCATTTCACCGATTTCATCTAAAAATATAGTTCCTCCGTTGGTACTTTCAAAATAACCTTTCCTGTTGTCTACTGCTCCTGTGAAGGCCCCTTTTTCATGTCCAAAAAGCTCTGAGTCAATGGTTCCTTCAGGGATAGCACCACAGTTAACAGCAATAAATTGGCCATGCTTTCGGCGGGAGAGACTGTGAATGATTTTAGAAAATGATTCTTTACCCACACCACTTTCACCACTAATAAGCACACTCATATCTGTTGGGGCTACTTGAATAGCCGTTCGGATGGCATTGTTGATTTTAGGAGAAATACCTATGATCCCAAATCGTTGCTTTATATTTTGCACTTCAGCTTCTTCGCGGTAATCCATTTTACTTTTTTTAAGGTACGATCGTCCCGAATAGGGTTGCCGAGGTACAATTATTGATTTTCACATTCAGGTAGGTTCCTTTTTTAGATCCGTCATTTTTAAAGATAACGACTTTATTGGAACTGGTTCTGCCTTGTAAGTCTTCTTGTGACCTTTTACTAAAACCTTCAATCAATACTTTGAAAACTTTTCCTATATCAAGTTGATTACGCTCAAGGGAACTTTGACTTTGCTTTGCAATGATTTCTTGAAGTCTTTTCTTCTTAATTGTTAATGGGATATCATCTTCATAATTTTTAGCTGCAAGGGTACCTGGGCGCTCTGAATAATAGAACATATATGAAAAGTCATATTTGACGTAATCCATTAGGCTTAAGGTATCTTGATGTTCTTCTTCAGTTTCAGTACAAAATCCAGTGATCATATCTGAACTTATACCGCATTCTTGACCTAAAATACGTCTGATTGCATCTACTCTATTAACATACCAATCTCGGGAATAGGTTCTGTTCATTAATTCTAAAATGCGACTGTTACCACTTTGTGCCGGCAAGTGAATGTACTTACAAATATTTTCATAGGCTTTCATGGTCTCTAGTACTTCGTCCGTGATATCTTTAGGGTGTGAAGTAGAGAATCGCACCCTTAAATCAGGATCTAATTGCGCAACTCTTTCTAATAAATTTGCAAAATTAATGACCTCAGAGTCTTTTAATTTGTTCAGTCGGGCCTTGTTATTCTCTTGGGCAGACCATTTATATGAGTCAACATTTTGTCCAAGAAGCGTGACTTCTTTATAACCTTGATCAAATAAGTTTTGCGCTTCTGAGACAATAGAGTGGGGGTCTCTACTTCTTTCTCGACCTCTTGTAAAGGGAACGACACAAAAAGAGCACATATTATCACAACCTCTCATAATGGATATGAATGCAGTTACTCCATTCGAATTCAATCTTACAGGTGATATATCGGCATAGGTTTCTTCTCGAGACAGAAAAGTATTGACTCCCTTTTGACCTGCCTCTGCTATTTTCACAAGATTTGGCAGATCTCTATAGGCATCAGGTCCAACGACGAGATCTACAATTTTTTCTTCTTCCAGCAATTGTGATTTTAAACGTTCTGCCATACAACCTAATACCCCAATGGTCATTTCAGGTTTGTTTTTTTTGATTTGATTAAATGCAGTGAGTCTTTTTCTTACCGTGAGTTCGGCTTTTTCTCTAATTGAGCAGGTATTAAGTAAGATCAAATCTGCTTGTTCAATATCATCGGTAGTATTGAATCCATCTTTCTGAAGTATTGAAGTAACGATCTCACTGTCAGAGAAATTCATCTGACATCCATAAGATTCAATATACAGTTGTCTACCAGGCAACCCACTATTTTCGGTAATTTTCACTTCGCATTTAGCATCCTTTTCTTTTTGGGTAGAATCAACAATATCTATATCTGTGATCAAATGCGTCATTAAAAGAGTTTTATTTATTTTTAGCAAAGATAGTTATTCAATCCATAATCATGTCATAATGTCATGTACTTTAAAATATATTTATTGTTTTAATGTGATGAAAATTCTTATGTCTATAAATTTTTCTGATGAACTGTGATCTGTCGTTTTTGGATAAGTCCAAGTTTTGGTGTCTAATTTAAAACGAATTGAAAGTTCTTGCTTATGTATATTGAGAAGACTTGATTCCAACATAACATCATGGGATTCATTTTTTATCAAGATTTTCGCAGGTAATGAATTAAATAAAAAGGAATTTTTTAGTTCATCATTACTGTTATCAAGAGTTTGAGTATCATAAGGAATGATCAGTTTTATTTCGGGAAAGCTGTCGATATCAAAGTCTGTTTCATCTAGCCAACTTTGCTTTAGCACATTTTTTTCCTGAGTAGAAATTTTTGTTTGGATTTGAAGTTCTTGTAGAGAAAGTCTAAGATTTAAACCGATCAGCGTATCTTCATTTAATTGCAGATGACCTTCGATGGGCATTGTCCCATCCCAAAGGGTCTTTCCATCATTAAAAACCCAAGTTAATATAGATTGAATACTGTCAATTGAAACCAATTCAGGAGTTTCAACTTCTTGAATTTCAGTAATTTGTTTTTTTTGACACGAAAAGGATAGTGCTGTAATAGCAATAAAGTACTTGAAGTATTGCATTTTTTTTTAACTTAGTTTTACAGGTTAAACAATCTAATATTTGAATGGCGATTATAAAAAAAGTAAGGGGATTTTCACCTATTTACGGAGAAAAATGTTGGTTCGCGGACAATGCAGCACTTGTAGGAGAGGTAATTTTAGGAAATGGCTGTACCGTATGGTTTGGAGCAGTAGTGCGTGGAGATGTAAATACTATAAAAATAGGAGATAATACAAATATTCAAGATAATGCGACCATACATGGTACCTATGAAGCGGCAGCGACTACGATAGGCAACAACGTATCGATAGGTCACAATGCTATTGTTCATGGTTGTACCATAGAAGATCATGTTTTGATTGGTATGGGTTCTATTGTTATGGATGATGTCGTTATTAAAGAAGGTGCAATGGTAGCGGCTGGTGCGGTGGTACTGGCCGGTACAGTGGTTGAATCTCAAACAATTTACGCAGGTTTGCCTGCTAAATGGGTAAAAAATATTGCGAGTGAAAATAGAGAAATGATGGTACGTATTGCAGGTAATTATCAAAAATATGCAAGTTGGTTTCAAGATGAATTACCAAAAAAAACATGAGGTTTTTAATTAGAATTTTATTGTCATCCGTTGGAGTAATGTTATCCGCTTATCTCTTGGAGGGTGTTTGCGTAAAAGGATTTTGGTCAGCAGCTTTGTTTTCTTTCCTTTTATCAATTCTGAATTACACTATCAAACCACTATTGATCATACTTACAGTACCTTTGACCGTAGTTACACTAGGTTTTTTCCTTTTGGTAATCAATACCTTGATTATATGGATCGCAGCTGGACTAGTCGGAGGATTGATTATTGAAGGCTTTGGTTGGGCCTTTTTATTCAGCTTACTGCTGTCGGTAATCAATACCTTACTTTTTGATATTACTAAACGCTGAAAATTAAAAATATACTGGACATTGGGGGTCCTTCTTGTAATTTTTAAGTTTTATTCTATAGTTGACAAAAATCTCATGTGAGCCTGAAGTGTTTATACTCACTGCAGAGGTATTTATATCATATGCATAACCTACCCTGAGATTTTCATTTAGTACGAGTTGTCCAAGGATTCCAAAATCTCCAACATTTCGATAATTAAGTCCTATATAAGCAATTTCATCGACGATGATATTGACATTTGCATTCCAAGATAATGGGATGGCCTCTTGTGCCTTTAATAAAAATCCAGGACTGATTTTGAGATGATCATTGATAGGATATATAAATCCTCCCGAGAGGTAATAATGTCGTTTTTCAATAGATAAATTGTCAGAATTGGTAAGTTCAGAATTTTGAAGGATTATGTTCTCTACGATGTAGGGAACGGAAGCTCCGATGTAATAAACGGGGTTAGCCAAATAGATTCCCGTACCAAAGTTAGGAGAGAAGCGTGTGGGCGCACCCTGCATTAATGGATCTGTAGACAGGAGGTTTAATCTTTCATAATCTGTAGTTCTTTGATTGAACCCTCCTTGCAATCCCATGGCCAGTATTCCGATAGAGGTATTTATTTTATAAGCATAGCTACCGTATAGACTGTAATCATCAGTAATGCTTTGAGAAGCTTTGGAAGCGAAAACTCCTAAGCCTATTCTATTAGAGGCAAAAGAAGAATTAGCCGACAATGCTGTATATGTGGGAGCTCCCTCGACATTAATCCATTGTTTTCTGTGTACAGCAATTACTGAAAGTAAGTTGAGGCTTCCGGCATATGCTGGATTAATGAGCAGCCCATTGTAAGGGTAGGTAGTGGTTGTGGATCTTTGTTGGGCGAAAGTCGTCAAACAAAATATCATCATACTTATGTATAAAATTATTTTTTTCATAACCAAAGTGTACAAAACTACCTAACTAATTCTAAAAATCCATCAGAAATTCTGCTTCCATCACCTTTATCAACCATATAATAATAAGAACCTACAGGTAATTCATCGGTGCTATTGCCAACATTTCCATAACCCTCAAATCGAATATTTAGGTTATCATAGCCATCTGCTTCATAGATTAAATCACCTTCAATATTGAAAATTTTGACATTATTATTTTCAAAAAGGTCGGCACAATCAATAAGGAAGAAGTCATTGTTACCATCGTCATTGACTGATAAACCATTATAGACAGTAATGCTCGCATCAATTGTAAAATCAGACTCATATAAGCAACCATTTTCTGGCTTAAAATACACTGTATATTTACCAGGAGCGGCATTACCGAGCACAAACGCTTTAGGATCTCCAAAATTAATTTCTTCCCCTTGCTCATTGATCCATGAAATTGAATCAATGGTATGGTACTCTTCAAATACAATAGATGCACCTCCTGTGAATTGATTGGTTGATCCATCTTCGGTTCTATTACATAATGAGTTGGTTACCTCTACTCTGTAGGCAGGGTCAGAGATAGCATTATTAATTGTAATTTGAGTTGGTTCCGAGTAGCAAGTGGTTATTAAATTCTGTGCAACGACTCTATAGGTAGCTGTGTCAAGTTGATCTATTTCATTTCCGGTAAATGATACTGTTCGAGGATCAGCTTCCAAGTACCATGTAAACTCATAGAGTTCTGTTTCACCCAAAACACTGGCTGTAGCATGTCCGTTGCCATATTCACAATGTGTTCTATCAGAGATGATGACGGCATTAGGTGCGGGAACTCTCTCGGTCAAGTCAAGTATGTTAAAGGTTTCAAACTGTGTACATCCAGTGATTTTGTTTGTGATCAAGGCGAGATAATCTCCAGCAAGCAGCGAGTCAGCAAAAGTGCCATACTGAAAAGGTAAGCTTTGTGTGGTATCTATACCACTGTACCAAGCTATTGTATACATAAATATTTGATCCTCACTGTCTATGATTTCAGCAAAACCATCGGCCATTGTAGGATCACAAATGGTCAAGTCATTGACTACATTCACTTCAAGGTCTGGTAAGGTGCTTTCATCTTCGACTTCAACTATAGATGAGGGTGCTGTGGGATCGGAAGTGAAACAATTTGTACTATTGTCTACCGCATAAACAGTATAAATTCCCGCCTCTACAGAATCTACCGTCATACCGGTGTACATGGCCAAACTCACATCGGGGTTAGTCTCGGTAATGAGACCTTCGAACCAGTAATAAGAATATCCATCGAGCGCCGTTTTATAAGCACGATTGTCACCAATGTTTAGAACCATTGCTCCCATTTGTCCATTAGGGTTTATACAATTAATATTGGATGAAGCAGAGGTACCAACTACAAGTGGATTTTGAATTTCGTCCCCAATTGTAAAGGTGGCTATATCTGAACATTGAGTAATAATGTTAGTAACTTCAACTTCATACTTGCCAGCAGTAATGCTGTCTGCTACGGAAGAAGTTGTAGCGAGAACTTGACTTATTTCAATACTTCCTGAAGATATTTTCTTAGTCCAAACATAAGTAAAGTTTGGATTTTCGTTGACACCATCTACGGCTACAGAAAGCCGGCCAGTTGGTCTAGCGGGGTCACATGAGTACTGATTCCAAGAATTTAATTCTCCTTTATCATTAAGGGCAAGGCTGATTTCAGGGAATACCAATAAAGAGTCGGTGAGGAATATTTCTACTAGTTCTGTAGTACATCCATAATCGGTATTTTTGGCCTGGAAAAAATAGTTAGTATTTGCTCTGCCTTGTGTAAAGGTGTTGATTATACTGTCTTGAACAATAATTCCACCATTGTTTGGATCTTCCTCATAGAACTGATAGGTGAGGGGAGCAGCACCTACTCGATTGCTAATACGATCGACTTCTCTTACGTCAATAATCCCATTGGTTGGATCACAGAAGTCGGGATCGGTTGTACTGTAATCAATAATATTAAATTCAAAAGGAACATTAGTTAAGGGGTATGTACTTGTAGTGCTACATTTTGTGATCAAATCAGTTACGATCAACTGGTAGGTATCTGCATAAAGATCAGATAAAGTATCATTGGTTCCAAGATTAGAACCTGCTAAGGACCATTGGAAGCTAAATCCAGGACCTGACGATCCATCTGCAGTAGCTACCAGCGCCCCATTTGGTAAAGTAGATACGGTAGTACAAGTCGAATCTGCTTGGATTTGGTCAAATATAATAATTGGATCAACTCGAGTGTCCTCAATAATGAAAGTAGTTACTTCTTCGGATCTACACTGAGAATCATTACTTCTCACATATAATGAGTAGGTACCAGGGCCTAGACTATCAATTTTTAATGGCGTGAGGGTATCATAATCAGTCATGGTATATTCCAGAGTGAAGTTATTGGCTAGTGTAGTTGAATCGGTTATAGGCACACCATCGTAACGGATAGAACCCAATTCAAAAAAACCATTTCCTGGAGCATAACCTGCCTGAGGGCATATGTTATTACTGTAGACGAAGATATCTTCAACAATAGGATAGATAGGTTCATTCTCAATTGTCATTGTATGGGTAGAGACACAATTTCCATTAGCTGTATTTATTACTTTTACCGTATAATTTCCTTCAGGTACACTAGAGAGTACACTTGTTGTACCATCGACTCCAAAGGTTATATCTACTGTGGTACCTAATGTGTCAGTACCCACATACCATTGAAAGCTATAGTTGGGTGTGATAGGTCCGATACTGTCAATTCTTAAAATTTCAATGACTCCTAAACGTAAGGTACCGGCACAATCTGAATCTGGTGTAAGGGTATAGTCGTTGATCACTGGGGCGACACCTCGTCCTAGAATATCAATGGTATGTTCAGATTCACAGTAGGTAACTTTAGATGTTGCTATAAAGGTATAGCTTCCCGCATTAAGACTGTCTATATCAATTTGAGAAGCGGCTCCCACTCCAGTGGTTACTACTGGGATGGTATCCAATCCAATAGTGGTACTATCACCATCATCATAAGTTAAGAGCCAATTAAAGTCATCGACATTACTACTACCTGTAGTGAGTGTAATATCCGCACTGTTAATCAAAATAGCTCCGGTGCCTTGCTCGTCGCATCTCATATTATCAGTGATCTGTGCTTCAGGGATATTGATAAAAGGAATTACTTCACTATTGAGAATTTGGAGTGTTAAAGTGTTGTAGCAACCCTTTCCAGGGGTGACTTTATCGGTAACTAATACTGTATAAAATCCTTCTGATAGACCCACCAAGGAGGTATAAGAACCGGCATTAGGGGCTGCCGTTCCTACTATAGTATCTCCCAAATCACTTATGGTATCTGACATTGTGGTCAGATCTCTAAGCCTTGTATTTCTTATGGTTGAATCATATAAATATACGTCTCTGTCATATCTCCAGTTTACTGCAGCAACATCGGAGCCAAATAGCCAAGTAGAATCATAAATTACCCCAACCGTATCTCCTCGAAACCAGTTTATAGAATATCTACTTTCATCTTCAGGAAGATTAATGGAAGCGGTAGCATCGCCGTCATTCCAAGGTCTTAGACAATCAATGGTGTTTGTTGTGGTATCAAATTCAACGATAGGGTCAACGGTTTCTTCTGTGATGTTAAACTGCATCATCGTTGTATCGGATTGACCACATCCAGTAGTAGAAATGTTGGTAGCTTTTATGAAATATCTGCCTTCGGGTAAATTGATTACCTTGTTTCCTCCATTAGTGCCTGAATTTGCTGTAGCTCCAGATGGAAACCTTGCAGTGGTAGTAAATGTACCCAATGGGAGTAAGTTTACTGCTGTAGTATCAGCCTCGTCGTAAATGCTTTCGTACCAGTCAAATCTATAATCAGTCATGGTAGTGCTCACAAAATCTGCTTCGCCCAAAGGACGTGTTTCACTCACTTTTAGCAACTCGAAGGATCCATTCGAAGGATCACAATCATTGGAATGTTGAATAATGAAATCTGTGTTAGGAGTACTTCCAATGAATATTGTACTCTCGAACTGCTGTATGATGACCGATTGCATTGGGGTACTAACACAGCCAAAGTTAGGGGTAACAACATCTGTGGCTTTTACATAGTAGATACCTTCGGGTACATTTTTTAATACTCTGGCTCCGGGATCTCCATTATTTACCACATTGCCCAATGAATCATAAAAATAGGTTTTTCCAGCGGGTTCAGTTAACAGAGTTGTACCGGCCTGATCAGTATACCAGGTAAATGAGAAATTGGCTGACGGTAAAATCCCAGCCCTTAAGAGAACATTGGCATGTGCTTCTCCAGTAGGATCATAGGTGACATCATCACAGACGATGTCTTCCTTAATTACCTCCACTGATAAGAAAGGCAGGATGACCTCTGAATCGACAAAAACAGAAATAGTATCTGTGATACATTTAGAATTATTGTTTTCTATGTTGAAAGTGTAGGTACCAGAATCTAAAGCTGTCAATTGATCGTTTGCGATAGATACCCCGGCATTAGAAGTAGTAATGGTGCCGACTCCTGTTTCTAACCAATTGATTGTGTAAGGACTGGCATTATTTAGATTTACATTAGCTCCATCAACAAGCACCTCGAATACTTTTAAAGATCCAGTTAAGGGATTACAGTTCAAATTATCTACCAGAGTATAGCTAGTGAGATCACCTGGGAATGCTGGGTGTTTTACGCTTAGGAATGGTGAATTCTTACCTACCGTATAGGTAACAATTGTTTCACAGTCATAATTATCTCCTGTGGCATCATTTGCTCCATTATTCTTCCTGACATAAATTGTATAATCACCTTCTGAAAGACCTGTGAGGGTTAATATATTAGCACCTACGGCGGCATCACCACGTGTGACGGAAAAATCATAAGGATCTCCAAATGCAACTCCTGTAGCTGGAACTGTGCCGGCATCATCATATAAAAATTCGATTGAATCGGTGGCGTTTGCAGTTCTTTGGTTGAGTCTGCCTCGGTACCATTCTACAGAAAAATCACTTAAGGTAGCAGCAGCTCCATCGTCGGTAATAGCAACGGTGATGGTACCATCACCAATGAATCCTGCATTACTACAATAAGTATCGTCAGTGCTAGAGACTAAGTTTATAATAGGATTGACACTATTGTCTTCAATCATGAATTCAACAGCTTCTTTACACTCGGTAGTAGTATTTGTAATTTCAACATAATAAGTACCTCCTATCAGGCCATCAACGCGATTGTCTGTTCCTGCACCCACATCTGATAATACACCATTAATAGGGGTAGTGCCATCACTTTCAAACCAGGCATAGCTGTAGGCTGTCAAAACTCGATTAGGAGCTCCTCTTTCACTTACCGATGTGATTTCAAAATAACCATTGGGAGTGGAACAATTTTGATTGTCTTGCAGGACTATGTTACTGGCCACAAGGGTTGGTCTGGTGATATCTTCATTGATATAGATAGTGGAGATCGTTGAACATGTGTGATTAGGGTCCGCAGCATCAACAACATGAACGGTGTAAGATCCGGTGTTCAATCCTGTGATGGTAGCCGTATAACTACCATTAGTAGCACCATTGATCGTACCTGAGGATCCAGATATTGTTCCTCCATCGGTAAGTGCTGTACCTGAGGTATCTACTCCCGGATACCATTGGTAGGTGTAATCAGTGTTTAATTGGGGAGCGGATACAGCGAAGGTAATAGATCCATCTCCTTGATTACCTGCCTTACATGAGGTGTCGGCTGTGGAGCTTGTGATACTCACCACTGGTGCTGAGGTGTTATCAATTATATCGACCTCAAAACTTGGGGTAATACATCCGTTGGAGATATTTGAGGCCACCACATAATATCTATCAGCAATGATAAAACTAGGATCTGCTGTGGCCAGTGCTGAGAGATCAATGATCCTCCCTGTTTGACCAGCTATGAGATTACCTGCCGCAGTCCCAGCCTTGAACCACTGGTAAGTATAATCTGCAGCATTTTGCCCCACTCCGTCAGCCAAGACATCATTGTCGTTGATCGTGATAGTACTTGCCGGAAGTGCATCACAGTTATTGTAGTCTACTGTAGTGCTTTGATTGACTACATGCAGCTCTGGATCATCATCAAGGATGATGGTTTCCACAAGTTCACAGCCATTTCCATCAAAGGGTCCTAACGCAGGAGGACCAGCAGCTTGTATTCCTACTGCTCCTGAAGTCACTCCTTCAAAAGTTACCCCTCCATTGAATGTTCCTGAAGTGGGATAGAATAGAACATTTGTTCCACTAAGGATATTTTGGATATAACCACTTCCCGCACCACCCGCAGTAATATTTATCTTCTCACCGGCTATAAAGGTTCCCGAGACTATTGCATAAGTCATGTTGTAAACCTGCAATGCCCTCTCAATAGTTACCGTATAGGTACCAGGTACTAAATTGGCATCAGTAGTAGAGGTAGCTGTTTCGGTTTTTTTTGTTTCAGTTTTCACCGTAACATTACTCGCATTTTTCCATGTAAATATGTAACCGGCTGGTTGCTGATCTCCCGCATCATTTAGATTTTCAGCAGGATTTTCCTTTACGGTAATGGATAATTGTCCATTACCTCCATCTGCCAGTGTCACATCACAGTTAGTATTCGAGGTGATCACAGGTGCTGCACTTAATATTGGAGCATAAGCGAGATCAACCAATTCTTTGTCAAAAGATACTGCGGACCAACATCTATCAGTAACTCCCACTTGCCAAGCTACGTTTAATTTTTCTCGTGCAATGGCGATATAATCTCCAGCCGGTAATCCCCGGAATTCAGCAGATTCTCCGGCATTGAGCCTTATTCCAGGTCCTGCCTGAAGGCCTCCAAGTACATTTCCATCCCCATCAGTGACGATTCCTGTTGAACCATCATATAAGAAAGGGAAGGTGAGACCATCTACTACATAGGGAGCTTCTTGGTCTGCTGGCACACCAGTACCTGAATAAAGATAAAGGATGTACTGACTAATATCGTCAAATTGATTAGCATTAAAACCAGTTGTAGCTGCAATTGATGCTACACTGGTAGTATCTACATAATCAGCTAATCCTACTCTTGCCACACCATTATCTGGACATTCATCGACGTTTTCCACCGTCAGAGTTGTAGTGGTTTGCTGACCCGCATAGCCCAAGCTAAAATACTCCTGATAACGACAACCGGTGGTTTGATCTGTAACCACAATGGTATAGGGTTTTGACATGACATCAGCAATGGAGTTGTCTGACCACGTACCTGCTATGGTTGCCGTATTATTAGCCACTACAGTGATGGTTTGACTTGGATTTCCCAGTAATTGATCTCCTGTAGCGAGGCCTGTCCCCACCGCATCTAAGGTATGATCTTGGGCACCTTCATAAAATTCAAAAGCAAAAGTATTGCCGGTAGGGTTAGACGCCAACCTCGTTGAAAATTCTCCTACAGCCAAACACGATGCCGGTAAATCTTCCACTTGAAATGCGAGATCAGGAGCTCCAGCTGAAATGCCATCTGCCACGGTGACCAGTACTTGCTGAGTACATCCGCTATTTGTCTCAGTAATTTCTACTGTATAGTTATCTTCTGCCAGTCCTGTAGCTGTAGCTAAAGTCACATCTGCGGGTGTACTCCCATTACCCGGGTCTACGCCATTGGCTAGGGGAGTAGATAAATCTACTCCTAAGTACCACTGATAGGTATAATCTCCAGTAGTCCAACCATCATCAGGATTTTCTGCGGCGCTGTTGGTGTTATTGATAAAACTAATTGCTGGAACCACCGTAGCTGTACCATTGGCTGGATTACATTGGGTTTGTGCAGTATTGCTGGTACTACTTGCCGATACTGTTGGAGTATAATCTCCAACGGTTACCTGGTCGGTAACAAAGCAGTTAGTTGATCCATCGATATATTTGACGGTATATATACCGTCAGCTAAATCTTCAACTGTTGCTGTAACTCCTACTCGGCTTCCACCTGTTCCTACACCTACATACCATTCAAACTGAGGAGTAACAGCACCCACACTTGAGCTGATACCTACACTGCCGGTGGGATTTGATGCATCACAAGAGAAGTTATCCTTAAGTACCTCAGCGGTAACACTGAGTCCAGGATCTTCTACACCCACTGCGTAAGTACCTGTTTGATAACAACCTCGATCGGTATCCAGCACTTGTATGGTGTATTGCATAGTGCCGGGATTACCATTTCCGTTAATGAATGATATGTTTGCTGAGGTGGCTCCCGATACGTTTTGAGCAGAAACACCAGTTGTTCCCTTTTGANNGAATATGGTAGCCGTACTATTAAGTTGCTTTGTATTATCAGCACCCGATCCGTAGAACCATTTGTAAGTATAATTTCCAGACCCACCACCTACAACAATATCTATACCTCCATTTGGATAAAGGACATTACCCTCGCAAACACTCATATCTGTTATTGTTTCAGTAAGAGGCATGGGAGTAAAGTCGTTATTAACAGTAAAATTGATGGTGGTATCACAATTATTGAGAATACTTGTTATTTTCAAAGTATAGGTACCACTAGGCACATTAGTTAAAACATTATCGGTAGCAGAATAGGTAGTAGGAGTAGCGGTTCCAGTACCATCGAACCATTCATAAGTATAACTTGCTTCGGTACCAGCTATATCTGGATTGATAGTAATTTGCCCGTTATAGGTTCCTCCTGTCAATGTAATATCACAAACAGAGTTATCACGGGTAGGGCTTGAGGCATCACCGGTGGCTACTGGAGTGAAGTTGGGTCTATCTGGTTCAAATCCAATGGTAAGTGTTCTAGCCATGGTAGCACAGCCTGTTTCATTATCAAACACAACCACTGTATATACCCCATCGCTTGCTCCATCTCCGTTTCCGGCGAGATTGGCAAAGGCAACACCGTTTGCTGACATACTGGTATCTCCGGCAGCAGGTGCGGTTACCGAGTTACCTTCATAATATTTTACCGTATAACTACCAGATCCAAGTACTGGAGCTACATTTAGGGCATTAAAATTTAAAGAAATGCTACCATTATCACCATTACACTGGGTGTCTGGAGTAGTTGTAATAGATGTGATTAAATCAAAGGAGGTGAGATTTACATTGGGTTGATCCAGAATCGTAAAATTGTATTCATCGGTACATCCAGAAACTGCATCGGTGACTGTCATTACATAGTCTCCTTCAGGAAGTCCAGTTACTGTGGTACTGGCGCCCGAACCGGTATACCGCACATCGCTGTATTGTTCATCTCCTCCTGTNGCAGGAATACTTGGATCCACACTCTGCTGTATTTTTCCTTCTAGCCAATTACTACTCGAGCCACTCTTTGCAGAGGCTATTAAAGTACCTACATTATCATTTGGAGAACTGTCTTCAATGCTTGAAGGTAAAGCGGTGTTATCACCTCCCGCAGCCCCCTCATCAAATTTCCAATATCCAATTAATCCAGCTTCGTTTCCGACTAGCTCTGAATTCATCCCAGCCTGCAACTCCGCTTGAGTTTTGGCGACATTCCAAACTCGCACATCATCAAATTTTTGTTTCACATGATTTCCTCCCGCATCCCATACAGCACCTCCTACATTGAATTTAAATGAAGAGGAAGCCAGGGTTCTAGAATTGTTTCTAGTTGCGCGTTCTACACCATCAATAAACATTTTTATGTTGGACGTGGTTTTGACCAGTGCGACGTGATGCCACTCACTAAATGGGAAAGAAGTACTATTAAATGTCCATGAGAGATTATGTCCCACACTTGACCAGCATACTATTTGGTTACTTCCATTGAATCCAAATTCAAAATTGTCATTTTGCCCAAAAAAGCCTTTTCTTGATCCACCCACGTAAGGATATACCCAACCTTCCATAGTGATCTCTGCCATATTATTCAGTTGAAGGTCGGTAGTCATGTAGTCATTTATACCATCTAAACCGATTGCATTAGTGGTAGTAACAGCTCCTGCTGATGTACTAAGAGAGAAAGTATAATTACCAGTGCTACTCCCATCGGTAGTAGGGTTGAAGGTAACGCTGCCATTGGCATCAGGTTCTGCTGGATCATTTTCATTTGGATCGCAAACTGTATTGTGTTGTAGATTACTTTCCACTGCTGCAACTANNGCAGCATCATCATCAATAGTGATACTGGTNCTTTCTTGGCATCCGGTTAAGCGATCGGTCACCGTAAGACCATAATTACCCCCTTCGACACCACTTAATAGACCGTCTGTGCCTACTACTGTTCCGGCATAAGTCCAAGAATAATCGAAGCTTCCATATCCCCCTCTCACAAACTCAGTTGCATCTGCTGTTCCGTTTGGGGTTGCGCATGATGTATTAGCGGTGTGGGCTGCTTGCATTGCCACGGCATCGATGACAGGTTTATCATCATTATTTGACTGAATTTGAAAAGAACCTACCTCAGGATAGAGATTGCTACAAAGCGAAACTGCAGCATCTGTAAGGTTCACTCTATAACTCCCCGCCGGCAAACCTGTTACAGTGGTAATGGGTCCTCTTGTTTTATATCTGACTTTGTCATAACCTGCTGTCATTCCTCTGGCATCTAAAACTACACCGCCGAAAGTTTGCACCTCAAACTCAAAATTTCTTTCAGTGTCGTACACTTGAATTTCAGCAATGCTTAACTTATTTCCACCGGGATTTGTTCCTGATTTTTGAATCCTGACATATTGTGCTGATTGATTAATCTCTACTTGCGCATTGCGGTAGTTAGATCTTGAAATCCCTAAAGTTTGCTCAGGGTTTGGAACATTTGTATTTACAACAGGACCAAGATCACCAAGATTCAGTCCGCCTGCCCGTCCACCAATGGTTAGACTATTGGCTTTGGCTGCATCAAAATCGGCCAAAGTGGTTCCTGTGGGGAATGGACTGTTAGATATCATCACTTGTACATTTTCCAATCTCCTACTGTGCATATCCTCTACATTCCATATTACTATATCGGAGATAGATTTTGATGATGATAATATAATATCAATATAATCATAATCCGAGGTACCCTCAGTTTCTGCAATATCTACTGAATCTATATCGTATGCTCCATCGGTATCATCATCTATTGCATATCGTCCTTCTTTTCCAACAACAGTTGACGACATGGAGATCCTTCCGCCATTGGCTGGCAAAGCCCAATTGGTCACACCAACCTCATCAATGGTAGGGAAAATTGTAATACCCCCATTTTTATCAGAATAAGTACCATTTTTTGAAGCATCACAAATAGTTTCATTTAGTTGATACCTAAATCCTACATCAATTACTGGTAAATCATCATGTATTTCTAGAGAAAAAGGATCGCTCTCACATCCATTGGGACCGACCGTTGTAACTGTGTAATTTCCAGCTGGTATGCTGTCGAGTTTGTTTGTACTACCCGAAGGAAGTGGCATTTCTAGTACCAGATACTGTCGACCATGGTTTACATTTGTTCCGCCTATATCATTCCAGTATTGCCGCGGGCTGTTATACCAAAAGTGAGCATAATCCTCATCTCCGGCATTATTTGGTTCATTACCCCCACTCCAGGCTAACCTATTTCCTCGGGGCCATTTTGAAAGGTCAATACTTGGATCGGCAATAAAACCGCCACCTGCACCGACTCCCAGTGGGTTACCAAGTACATCTTCCCATTCTCCATCTATAACTATATCATTGAGTCCTATCCAAGCTCTTCCCCCTCCATTTCTATTAACTTTATCAGCCACCCAGACATTCTCAGCCCAAGAATCTGGGATATACATATATCCGCCCTGCGTTTCAGCACGATCTCTTGCATTTTGCCATTCCTCTATACCTCCTCTGTATAAGAAGTATCTATGGGTCTCACCATCTTCAGTATATTCTCCTAGACTAGTATAGTTAGGAATATTTGTGGGAAGATCTACGTCCCAAAAAAAGGTATAATCATCTTCATTTTCATCTACTCCAAATAAGGTTACATCGACAGTAATGGAGCCCGTCCAATTTGATGGATCACAACTCGTGTTAGAACTACTATCATTTAATGAAATAACTGGTTTGGTCGGGGTATGACCAATGGTCACCTGGCGAACAGTGGATTGACAACTTGTTGCTGCATTGGTTGCTTGGATCCAGTAATCAGCATTTCCCAAATCAATTGGTCTTCCAATATTTCTTATGATCGGAGTACCCGCATTTACAGCTGGATCTTCCCCATACCATGCAAAGTTGAAATTATCACTGGAACCATCATAAATGATACCGTCTTCGGTCACTACAGCACTGCCTATTCCATCTCCAAGGGCTTCGGTCACTATGGTACCTTCCACCCAATTACTTATGGGTCCATTTTTAGCAGAGTTAAAAAGGGTCCCGTTGAAACCGTTGGGCCCACTATCAATAATGGTATTGCCCAGCATTGTATTGTTGGTTTCAGATACTCCTTCGTCTAATCTATAGTAGGCCCATAATCCGGCTGAAGAAGGTGCTACCACTTGATTCATATTTTCTTGAATTTCAGCTGGCGTTCTTGCAGTATTCCAAATCCGCACTTCATCTATTGCTCCTCCATATATGTGGCGATTTCTTCTTCCATTAAAACTATTTGCCTCGGAGCCATCACCTAAAAATCCATAGCGATCTAGCTTTCCAAGTCCAATACCCTGACCGCCATGAGCATTCACGTGTCTGGCATTCTCAACGCCGTCTAGGTAAATAATTTTGTCTGTCCCATCATAAACGGCTGCTACATGATGCCATCTTCCATCATTGAGATTCGCTGTTGAACCAACGAGATCTCTCCAGGAACGTCCTTGTCTTGAAGAAAATCCAAGACGTCCGTCTTGTCTCACAAAAACATTATAATATTCACTTCGATCAAAATCAATCAGTGCCCAATTTGAAAATTCTGATCCTCTATTATCATCAGTTTTAAACCAACATTCTGCTGTAAATGAAGTTAGTGGATTGGTATATTTCTGCGGCAGAGCAATCCAATCATTGCTTCCATCGAAGTGCATTCCAGTCCCTTGATTGATAACACAAGCGGTATTGGGTCTAATTTGAGAAACAGCCAGGCTTGGATAGATAGCATTATCCGTGATTACATAATCTTTGTCTACCGTACATCCTGTAATGGTACTGGTAACAGTAACGGTGTAAGTATCACCGATCAAGCTACTTGGAACATTTGTATTGGAGGCAGGGGTTACATCAGTACCATCACTTGAGACCCATGAAAAGCTATAGTTATCTTGAAGATCAGTTCCTGTATTTCCATCGACCTCGGAAATAAAAACAGTTCCATTGTATGGGTTACAACCTGTATTGTCTGTTAATTCGTCGGTATCTATAATTGGATTAACGGAAATATCATCAATGATCACGTATTCAACTGTGGCACAGCCAATATCATCATTGGTCACTCGTAGCGTGTAGGTACCATCTGTCAGAGAGCCAAAAGAAAAGCCAGCACTGCCATCGGTAATAGTTTCTGCAGCACCCACACGATCTGCCTCCAAGAAACTATTGTCTGTCGAACTGAAGAGTTCAAAGGTGTATGAGCTAGGCTCATCTGAAGCCATCATTTTAGCAGTGATGTCGAAAACAGCTCCAGTACCTCTATCGGTACATCCTGAATCATGGATGTAGGTATTTTGTAAGAAGGGTTTATCTTCTTTTTCTAATATTGTCAGGACTCTTTGCGAGGTGCTACATGATCCGTTTTGCTCTTCGGCTACCACCGTGTAAGTGCCTGCATCAAGTCCGGTAAAAATACCAGATGTCGCTCCAGTGACATTGGCACTCGGAGAAGAAGTGTCATTTCCGTCATAAAGCGAATAATTATAAGTGGTACCCGAGGTAGGATCCACCAAGCCCGTTAAGTCTATCGCTCCATTATTTGCCCCACTACAACTGGATTTATGAATAATAGCTGCTTCGATACCATCGTTACAAGCTTCAAAAACTTGTATCTCCACAATGTTTAAAGTGTTTCCATTAGGGTTAGTTCCTGATTTTTGTACTCGAATGTAGCGACCTGAGGTCTCTGCTTCAATGGTAACTATACTTTCAAAAGCATTTGTAGCCACATTATTGTAATCATTTCCAATATTATAGATGTATGATGAATTCTCTCGTGCTGCATTATATCCAACTACATCTCGCCCGAGAGGATTTCCACTTGCATCGGTGAAGGGCTCAGAGGAGACCATGACCTCAACATTTTCTATTCTACCAAGACAGCTACCACAATGTCTCGAGGGCCATATCAATATATCAGAGATATTTGAAACAGCTCCCAGATCGATTTCGACCCACTCATTTGTTTTTTGAACAGCCTCTCCATCAATTGTATTACTGGTTCCAGAATTAAAATGACCAGATAAAGTTCCATCATTTACAAAAGATGGGAGATCAACACCATTAGCTGTTGAAGATCCTGAGGCGGTACCGGCCAAGGCTAAATTTGTAGTACTCTCGCATCTGTCAATGACATTGTTATTATCGACATCTTCGTTGACTTGTGAGAAGTTAAATTCAGGCAAAGAGATGTTTTCAGGAACCGTGATCGTGTCTGTAGCTGTACAGCCTGAGGCTATGTGGGTCACTTTGACTGTATGTAGTCTATCTAATAATCCACTAGCCACATTGTCAGTAGAGGACCCTGCAACTCCTACACTGCCTAGCTTGCTGGCGACAAGAGTGTTATTGGCATTGAAAAATTCAAAAGAATGGGCAGATAAATCCCAGTCTGAAGAGCCATCTCCAAATCTAGCTGTAATTTGTCCATTTCCAGCACAGCTCGTATTTTCATTATTCAGGATTAATTCAGGGGTAGGGTAGTTGTCTGGAGGACCAACTTCCGTTACAAGTTGTCTCGACTCACAGCCCGTTATCGTATTTACAGTTACCACGGTATAGGGCCCTACAGGGATATTAGCATATGTGTCACCAACTACACTGATGTCTTGGTTGTAGTCAGCTGTAGGCTTTGCTAAACGACCAAAAGACCACCTGAAGCGGTAATCATTTCCGTCTGGAGGGATACTTGCCACAAGCTGGCCAGTATTGGGATCATCACAACTCAAAACATTTGTTACCGTGATAGTCGGTTGGTCAGGTAACGTTTGGGCTGTTGTAATATTAATGTTGTCTTTGGTTTGACTACATCCAGTGATGGTACTTACTCCCACTAACTTATATGCGCCATCTGTTCGATTGGTCAATTGAACGCCTTTTCCCAGTGGAGTTACTCCCTCAGAACTGAGATACCATGTGAAATCATAATTAGTAGTTATTGAGCTATCGAGTCCAACACCTGCCTGGGCAATTCCATCCGGGGTTAGGCAATCTGTGAGTGGGGCTGCTTCCCAACCTGTAAGGCTAAAGCCAGCAATTTCAGTCTTGTCTATTTCTACATCCAATGCATCAGAGAAACAATTCCCGTCCAGGTACCTACCCCTAACAGTGTAAGTTCCTTCTGCCATTCCAGTGAAGGTACTACCCGTATGAACAACAGAATTATTTGTGAAATCTGCTCCCTGCGATGCGACATCACCTGGATACCACAAAAACTCAAAGCCAGAACTTTCTGTGTGTTCAGTATTTACAGCGGGAGAAAATCCTGTAATGGTAATATTATCTATCTCTGTATATTCTGAGACGTCATTATTGGTGATTTCAACTTTGACTCTCAAAGTACTACCACTCAATCCACCCTGGTTAATGTGCTGGTAAGAAAAAGAGCCAATCAAAGAAGTTCCTGTAGAAATTTTAACATAAGCATTATCATCTATGGAATAGAAAACTTCTACTTTATCTTGCCCTGCACCACTTACCTCTAATGTGTTGTTGGTGTAGGCATCGATATCAATTGCAATTCCTGTGTAAGAAGTGATATCAATTGACTTTGATTCGAGTATAACCGTATTAGTGCCATTGTTAACAATGAATGTTTTACCACTTGTTTGCCTGCCTGCACCTACTCCCCAACGGTCAGTTATAGCACTGGCATTACCTCCCGATGCGGACCAATTGCGTGAGGGGTCAGATAAGTTTGTTGAATTTAAATTACTGATGCTGTTATCTTCAAAATTTTCATTGTAGATCGTTTCAATGGATCCTCCTATAGATCCGTCATAGTAAACTTGAACCTCACCATTGTTAGGTTTTGTATCATCACATTTATTATTATCAGACACTTTTATAAGTGTAAGTACGGATGCTATCGTTGTGTCTGGTGATAGCTGAAAATTTGAATAATCTACATTTAAAGATGCGACATTATTTGAAACATCGCATTCTGGTATAAGGGAAGCAGCATAGGAGATAGGAGGAATGGCTCCACTCTCGTTAACGACAACATATAAATTTTCATTATCCCAGTCGAAGTTGTTGGTACCTAGACCTGTTACGGTTTTTGTAAATGTAGCACTTTCATTTTTAGCCATTGATGAGATTTGAACAGTGCTAGTGTTCAATTTCGTAGCACTGGCGTTGGTGGGATCTTTTGAATAAAAAGTAACAGGCAAGATACCGCTGACTGTCAAGTCACCTTCATTTGTGATAGTAAAAGTCAAGTCTAAGTCCGTATCAGGGCATCCTGCAGTGGTGGCACTAAGACTGCCTATTGTTAAATCTGGAAGTACAAAAGAGGGACATCCGTTGGTTCCTCTCAAGGGTGCTTGACTCATAAACATATTGAGTGGCTTATTTTGAGAACCAGTTATTACACTATAACAATCAGCGCTGGCGGTGGAGAGCAAATTTTGACTGGTGGGCACAGATAAATCATCATCTATGTTGACATTCAAATAAGCATGTTGATTCCACACTCCACGAGTGGGCTGCCATCGTGATCCACTGGAAGCGCCATATACTCTGATATTTCCTAAGGGTGTATTTACAGTTTCTAAATCATTATCTGTTGCATCTATTGCATCATCGGCAAGACAAGAGAAACAAATTTCTGCTTGTCCATCATTATTGACATCAGCAACAAGAGGATACTCTTCCATGGTAAAGGATTTACATGGAGCCTCTAAAATGGTTTGTGCTGTAGTACCAAGGTCTCTAAAAGTTTTAAAGAATTCACGGTCTCTGAAGAGAATTTCTGATTTACCGTCTCCATTAAAGTCATATAAAGTGACTCCACCGTAACCTGATCCATCTCCCTCTGTGACGGTAAAAATCCATTGTTGTTGTAAATTTTCATCGAGATTGTAAAGTGAATTACCACTGACAAATAGGGCATTCATTTCACCATCTCCATCAGTATCTCCTATAGCAATCCTACCCGTGCCCCTGGTATGATTATTTGTAGGTTTGAATACATCAATCAAGCTATCTGTAGGATCCCAGAGAAATACGGCGGTTGCATCCGTACCACTACTTCCTAGTGCTCCGGGAAATATTAAATCTATGTCTCCATCAAGATCATAATCAGCAGCTGAAATCATTACTCTGGATTCAATGATCCCTGCATTGCTCCATGTTTTGATATAATAATCTCCTACAATACTTCCATCCCGATCTATAACACCATTTATATCCTGAGCCAACGTGAGGTTTGGTGCAGTAACAGACCATATTTTTCCTCCTGTGATGAGTTCTAAGTTGGCATCACCCAAGACATCTAAGGCAAGTGAACCGTGTCCAATGGTAACGGGCCAATCAGTATCCGTCCCTTTGGCATAGAGTGTTCCGTCTGCATTTAATATGACATTAGCAAAATAAATACGTGCAGTGCCATCACCAAAATCTGCAATTCCCACCGTTCCTGGGAACTTATTGGATCCAGTAACGGACTCAATATCAATTTTCCAGGACTCTTCCATGGTTGTACCATTAAAGCTCCAAAGGCTCAATTTATGATCAGGAGTTGCAAGTGATCCCTCATAACCCGCAACAACGATGCTGGCATGTGAACCCACAGCTATATCTGCAACGGCGACTGTATTGTATGGAGTAAATCCTAGGTCAATGGCTGCACTAGATACAATTCCATCATAGTTGGTAAAACCAGTGCCGTCTCCAATTCCATCTAAGATATTTAAAGTACTATTTTCCTTATTGGTAACGATGACTTCTGGAATGCCGTCGCTATCTAGATCCGCTACAATAGGCTGTCCATGACTGTTGGCTGTTTGTGAGGCCGAGGACCAAGTTAAACTAAGATCATTAATTGATAAGTCATCGGCATCTCCTTGGCAAATAGCTTGCCCGGTGACCTGAAAGCTCGAAAATAAAATAAGATTGGAAAAGAAATAACGAAAAAAATATTTCGCATATTTAGCTTTCTGTTCAAAAATAATCATTGAGTGCAAATGTAAAGTACTTTAAATTAACCTACTAAATGTGAAGCTATAATTCTTTCGTATATTCTGTTTGCACTGAGTAGGTGACCCATTAAATGATTTTATTTTGGATAATTTATGGTATTGATTATTTCCAATTCCGAGGTTTAAAAATAATTATTTTATGGAGATTTACGATAACTTTTAAGATTTAAAAATAAAGGTTATCGAGAGATTTAAGAAAGATAGTGTTTAGCATTATGAGCCATCATCTTGCGAGAAGAATAGCACCAGTAGGTTGAAAGACAGGTGTGGCATCGCAAGCAATAGTATAATAATAGATACCTTCAGGGGCTTCACTACTACTGTATGTATTCCCATCCCAAATGCAATCGTCAACGAATTCACTGCCTGACCAAATTTCTTTGCCTAGCTCATTAAAAATATAAATGGTACAATCGATCATATCTGGTGCATTACGAATTTCCCAGCAATCAAATCCAAAACCATCTCCATTGGGAGAAAAGCTTTTCCTGGGAGCAACATAATCAATTAATAAATTGACAGTAACCGTTTCATTGCAATTGTTAGCATCAGAGCCAGTCAAGCTGATTACATCATTTGTCGTTTTAGGATAAATTTTAACGTCAATACCATTGGAATCACTAACAATATTGGTTGGTTCCCACAGATAGTTTGAGCCACCCGAGGCGGTTAACGGGATAGTTGTTAAAAATCCAGTGGGTTCTGGAACAGTCAGTGTACCTTCAATAATATCACCTAAGCTCGAGGTGATAGCGACATTTGAATCATAATAATTATTGATGGTCACCGAAGAAGTGTCTGAACATCCTGCGGAATCTGTCCATGTCGCGGTATAAACTTTTGGATTAGAATCAGTGTATCGGTCAATTTGCCCGTAAGTATTGTAATTTGTGCTGCTGTCGCTCCAAAAATAACTAACAAGATCATTAGGTAATTCTAAAAGAAGGCTATCACTTGGACATTTCTCAATTCCATCAGGTGTATCAATAATCAAAGTTGGAACGGTGGTTACTACAACTGTTTTTGTAATTGAACTCTCACAATCAATCACTTCCTCATAACCGGTCGTTAGTTTAACAAAAACGTTTCCGGCCTCAGGGAAATTTAAGGTATCAGTGGTGGTTAAACTGGTGCTGTCAGTAGTTGTGCCTGAGCTATTAGTGAAACTCCATGAGTAAGTATTGGTAAAATCGCTGTTAGTGTTATCGGGAGTTGCTTCAAATACCCTATCTAAATCTACACAGGTAGCCGAAACTCCTTCAATAATGAAAGTAGGTTTGGTGATTTGCGTAACAGAATAGGATGTGCCCGTAGCCACACAACTGGTTGCTGTTTCTGTGGTTGATACAGAGTAAGTTCCGGTAGTACTCGCTTGATATGTACCTGCTGTTGCTCCGCTAATGGGTATCCCATTTAGGTTCCATTGGTAGGTAAAACCGTCATAAGTAGATATTGCCAATTCAGTTGTGAGGCCTTCGCAAAAATCATCATTTCCATTATTTACAATAGTACTAGGAGGTCCCAAGTCGATTTCTATTGTTTTGCTTGTTATTTGACCATTACAACCACCGGTATTAGCAATAGTCAAATAGTAAGTTCCCGCCAGCATAGAATTGGCATTTTCAAAGCTTGGCGCAGCATCGGTAGAGTTAAAATCGTTTGGCCCAGTCCAAAAATAACTGTCGGCAACAAGACTGGAGCTCAAAGCAAAATCACTACCTAAACAAACGGTTGTCGGTGTCACAACAATATTGGGTGTACCTGGATCTCCAGAATTACTACTATTTACATTTATAACTTCCGAAAGTTTACTGCAGGTGCCTATTGCTGCGGTAACTCTTACCTGGAGGTCTCCGTTATATCCGCTAACGTCTAGACTATTTGAGGTGGAGCTGCCGTCGGCTGAAAAACTGGCGCCGTTATCAGTACTTACCTCCCAATTAAATGTAGTACCTGTTGCAGGACTTGCTGTAACAAAAAATTCAACACCCGTACAATAGCTTGAGGTTACAGGGTTTATTATTGGAGTCAAACAACCAGAATTATCGGCAATTGAGATTTCGCTCAAGGTACCAATAGAGCTTTTGGAAACAGCAGCAATATCGGGCTTCCCATCCATATTTAGATCTCCTATCTCAAGATTTCTATTATTGACAAGACCCATATCTAGGCTTTGCTTTTCGAAGGTGAAGGATCCCTCAGCTGATGATGAATTAAAAAATAGGTCAATATTAGTTTCACCTGCTTCCAGAATGCCCACAGCAATATCTATTTTACCGTCTCCATTAATATCACCGGCAGAGAGACCAAAAGGGAATAGTTTAGATTCAAACTCTAATCGACTACCAATAACTATGTCCGATCCAGCCTCTGTCGTATTATTTGGAAAGACGATGAGTTCACCGTGGTTAGTGGTTCCATCTGAAGCAATGATATCCATAAAACCATCACTATCTAAATCGGCTACTTCAATGGCTTGAATTTGATCTGCTTCTGTTGAAATTAAGCGTAGACCGGTGTTAAAATTGATGGCATCAGTGGTACTAATATTATCAAAATAGAAAACGTCAGACTTACCAAAAGAACTTACTATGACTTCGGGTAAATCATCATTGTTGAGATCTGCAATTTTTAATCCTCGAGCTGCTTCCCCTTCTGCTAATTCATTAAATTTTAGTAGGATGGGATTCTCAAAACTCAGCGAACCTATTGTACTTGTGTTTTTAAATACATCAATATCGTTGTATTGGTCATTAGAAATCACAAGATCTAGTTTTCCGTCTTGATTTAAATCATCAATTGCAATTTCGGCTGGTGGCCGAATCAAGGTATCTCTTTTATTAAGGACAAGTTCAAGTGCATTTCCAGTATCAAAGCTAATGTTTCCGGGCGTGGAAGTATTCAAATAAATTTCAACATTTCTTGCTTCAGATCCCTCAGCGCTTTGTGTGACAACAAGATCGGGTTTCCCATCTCCATCAAAATCTCCACAATCTACGTGAAAAGCAGGTTGTGCTCCAAGGCTCAACGCTTTTGTGAAAGAGGGTGCAGTTCCAGGAGTAGCCGTTGTATTACGATAGACCACTCGACTAGCAAAGGCAGCATCTAGATTTTCTTTAGAGGCAACTACAAAGTCATTTTTTCCGTCATCATCGAAATCACAAAGACAGAAATCATAAATATATTGTTCCCCTACAGCTATGTTATTGACTGTGCCGAAAGGGTAATCAGTTGCTGTTGATAAATTGCCACCCCAATTAGGGAGAAAATAGGAGGACGATACAGCCACGCCATTGCTATTATGAACGGATATTGGACCATAGCTGGCAGCAGAGGGGACTTCTACCTCTATGAGTCCATCAGAATTAGATATAATATTTCCCTTGGCAGTACCAAAAAATACTTCACTTCCATTGAGTGAAGAGCCTGCAATGGTAACAATTTCCGTTGGAGTAGCTGTGAGTGGGCTAACTGAACTGATGTAGGGTACGGTTTGCCCATAAACATGGCTGAATGCCAATAAAAACAAACCAAAAACACTGGATATTTTCATCATTGGTTGTTCACTTTAAGTATTTTAATCCAGATTTCATCCATATCTTTCTTTTTATTTTCCCGAAGCAGTTTGGATTTTACTTGAGTTAGATTGTCCGATCTGTATATAACAACATAGTAGTATCCTTTTTCGCTGACAAAACCAACCAGCGTTTCGTGATATCCCTCTAAAAATAACTGGTCACTGAATTTGTTTGCATTTTCATAGATTTCAAATACACCAGCAATGAGATAAACACCTTCAGGGAGTTCCAATAAATGATTTCCTTTGACAACTTCTTCTATTTCTGGTATGATTTCTTCTACTTCCGGTACGACCTCTTCTATTTCTGGTATGACCTCTTCAATAGGTTCCTTTTCAATTTCCGGTTTTATTGTGATCCGATCAATGATTGAATCTATTGCCTCTTTACTCATGGTGGGTTCCCAGATAACTAAAGAGTCTGACTGGCCATCTTTGTTAGTTTTGACATACTGCACACCAATTTCAGTGTTGCCTTCCGGATTCGTTCGAGTTTCTTTGGTCTTATCCCCAATCATTTCCCATGATTCATCGGCAGGAACCCAAGTAATCGCTTCCTCGATAGTACCGTCTTGTGATGTGTGTTGTACAACTATTGCTTTCTGCTCGTCACCGTTTTCAGTAGTTTTCAGAACCTCTCCACGCGTGTCATCTAACTGCCATGGCTTATCTAACGCTATTGTGTCTGTTCTTTCAATGATTACAGTATCTATTTTTTCTATGACGACTGTATCAACTTCTTCCTCTTTTTCCTCTTTTTCTGGCCTTTTAGAGTTAATGAATGATGAGGTATGCTTAGCATGAGGTTTTCTTTTACCAAGATGGATTCCTAAATGTATTTCATGAGAGGGCCCTAAATCATTCATTATATTTAAATTACCCGTTTCATAACTGTAACCAAGACCAAATCTCCCCTTCAACTTAACTCCTGCAGTTCCAACGATGTTCATATCCTCTCTGTATGTGCCACTGACCCAAATGACGTGAAATAGATGAAGAAGGAGCGTTCCTTCAAGTTGACTGGTACCATAATTATTGTATCTGTAAACCAAATGAGGCTCTATAGCTATATTATCTGAGATGTGACCTCGAAAATACGTTTGTAGCATCAGGTTATCGAGAGGCTTTATTCTTATTGGATTTGAGCTGTCATTATCTATAAATTTATCATAGCTGATCAAGTTGGGTATGGAAAAACCGAAATTAAAATGACCTGCATGATATGTTAATCCAAAATCGGCTAACCCGAAAGCACTATTATCAGCAATATTTGCGAAAGCAGGATCAAAAGGGTCATCTATATCTCCATAATCTAACATTTGACTACCCCCACCAACGGACAAACCAAAGCGGATGTTATGTTTTAAGTCCAGGGTTAATAAATAAGAAACGGATGCTTTTCCAGCGGTAGTGCTTAATAAGCCACCTTGCTCAATATTGTAACCTGAAAACCCAATACCGATACCTCCCGGTAATGGTGCATGAAAGCTCCCATGCATCGTAGTGGGGGCGCCGTTTATGCCTGACCATTGCTGTTGATAAAGACCATAAAAAACAGAGTGACCCTCGACACCTGCATAAGCAGGATTATAGAGGTAGGGATTCATATAAAATTGATTAAAAATAATTGGTTGCTGAGCAAAACCAGAAAAAGAACACAGTACTAGTATTAGCAAATGTATTTTTCTCATGTTAGCTGATGATTCATATGATTGCTGTTTAATATGATTATTCAAAAGTGTAAATTTTTTTTCAAAATAAAAAGGGAAAATTAGCAAATAAGAGTTGTATACCCTTATATATTTTATTCTATGAGCACATCATCAAATTATCTTTTTTTGGCTAAAAAAAACATTAATTTTTTTGTAGGTTTGCTATCCAATTTAATAATAATGAAAACTTATCATTACTTATCCACTTTTATTTTCTGTCTCACTTCCAGCCTCGTGCAAGCACAGTATTGGATTGGCATCAAAGGAGGACCTTCTTTAATCACGCATGATTATCGCTACGAAACCTATACAGACAGTTTCGATATAGCAACTAACTATAATTTCCATTTAGGAGCGATCATGACCTATGTTGCTTCAAAAAGATTTTCTGTGACCTCGGAATTAAATTACGAGCGACGGTCTAGAACACTGGCTAGCATACCAAGCATAACCGATTCTGCTTCAAGTATTTTTAACACACATTATCTTACAAGCCCGATTCTTTTACAAGTTAATTTCCCTGGTGCCCCACTATCATTTTACGTCAATGCCGGAATTAAATTGAACTATTGGTTAGCCGCTAATGGAACCATGTATACCACCGATATTGGCAACAATACTGGGGGTGAATCCATAGATTACACGGTAGTATTTAATGAGGTCAATTCTTCACAAAAGCAAAAATCAATAATGGAAGCCAATAGGATGCAATATGGTTTGTCCGCTGGGGCCGGATTTTATTTGGATGTTTTTGGAGCAGATCGGATGCTCTTTGATTTTAGATATAATTACTCACATTCCAACTTAGGTTTTAATGGATTAAGTAATGATTTTGAAAACATGTTGTCTTATTACGAAAATTTCGAGTACCGAAATCATTCCTTAACAGTTTCAGTAGGGTATTTGCTTTTTTACAATTCTCAACTTAAAAGAAAAGGCAGTAGTTCAATTAAGCAGAAAAAGCGAAAAAAGCGAAAATAGAAATAGCAATATGTTCTATTTATTTCCAGTATTATTGTGCTAGACATGGCGTCATATTTAATGTGTTTATGCATTATGTAAAGGTGATTATCATAAAGATTTGATAATTTTGCTGACTCTTAATTGTTGAAACTGTGTTAAAAAAATTTCTAAGATTTCTAGGAGCGGTTGATGGTGAAGATAGGCAGATGTGGTTTTTGCTCGGAGTCGGGGCTTTCATGGGCTTCTTCCTTGCGAGTTATCAAGTAGGATCGGAATCTTTATTTATTCAAACATTAGGAGAGAAATATCTAGCAGAGTCCTTCTTTGTAACTGGAGCCTTAGGGCTACTTTCTTCTGTCGTTTATGTATACCTCCAAAAAAAAATCAGATTTTCTCGGCTAGTCATAGGAAATGCTGCGGTGATCACATTGTTTGTGAGTGGTTTAAGGCTTGCCTTTGAGTTTGTTGAGATAGGAGATAAGGAGTCTGGATTTGCTTTGCTGCCTTTTTTGCTTTTTGTGATGATGGGTCCAATGACCTCCCTTTTGCTTTTAGGTTTTTGGGGATTATTCGGAAGAATTTTTGATACCCGGCAAACAAAACGATTGATTGGAAGTGTAGATACAGGTCAATTAGTTGCTACTATTGTTGCCTTTTTCTCAATACCTCTCTTGATAGAACTCCCTTTCGTTGATGATACTTATGATTTGCTTCTCATATCAGCGGTTTCGATGATCATTATATTATGGTTGACGGTATTGATCTGTAAAAATTACAATGTAGATCTTATTGACTCATTGAAAAAAGATCAAAAAGTAGAAGATACAGGATATTTAGGCATTTTCAAGAATAATTATACTCGTCTATTATCTGTTTTTATAATTTGTTCTATGGGTGTTGCAATTTTCGTAGAATACAGTTTTTTGGCAACCATAGAAATTTATCATCCTGAAGAAGATAAATTAAATCGATTTTTATCCTTTTTTAATGGCACGGTGATTATCATGAGTTTCATTATTCAAACTTTTATCAATGATATTATTCTTAACAAGTTTGGTTTGAAAGTAGCTCTGATGACTATGCCAATTATTTTAATATTATTCATGATAGGAGGTCTAGTTTCAGGTCATTTTTTTGGATATGAGATACTCAATGAAGACTTTTTATTTTTCTTTATGTTTATTATTAGCGGCAAGGCATTCACAGCTTCATTGAGAGATGCCTTGGAGTCACCCGCTTTTAAATTGTTTTTCTTACCATTCAACTTAACTGTCAGATTTGATATTCAAAATAAGGTAGAAGGTGTTATCGGACAAGTGGCTACTTTTTTGGCTGGGGGATTGCAAATCTTGATAGCTAGTTTGGTTTTTGTTAAGTTGATTCATTTTATTTATCTGATCATAGTGATTGCCCTCGGTGTCATTTATTTCTCCGTAAAGTTGTACAATCAATATCAAATTAAACTTAAGGAAACATTGATTAGTCAAAGAGATCTAATAGCAGATAAAGGAAAAATTAATGAATTTAGTGCCTTAAGAGTATTGAACAATGAACTTGAAAGTGAAAATGAAATAAGAGTACTTAATGCCCTTCGGTTGTACGAACAGCTAGATCCTATTAGATTAACCCGAGTTCTTTTGGATCAGTTATCTTCATCCAGTGTAAAAGTTAAAAGCTACGCTTATTCAAAGTTATCTGAAATCAAGGCCTACGAAACTTTAGAAATCATAAAGCAAGAATCTAAAAAGGAACAAAATGAATCGGTACTGATTTTGGCAAGAAAGACGATTGCAGTTTTACAGAAATTCCAGGCCTATGAATTAAATGATGAGTCCATAAGACGTTTTACACGGTCAACCAGACAGCAAGATAGAGTATACGGAGCAAGGTTGCTGGTTAGATTAGAAGAAGATAAGCATTTACCTTATTTAGTAGAGTTATTAAGAGATATTAATCCAGAAGTTCGCATTGCAGCACTTATAGCTGTTGGAAAGTTGCAACGTCCTGAAATGTATACGTTAATTCTCGATCACTTAAATATTCCGAGTTACAGTAATACAGCCATGTCTGCCTTAATGTATATGGGTGATCGGATATTTCATGCTGCAGATGCCGCTTTTTTTAAAACTGGACAGCATACAGCCACTATGGTAAGAGTGGTGCAGTTATTTGGAATTATTGGGGGAAAACAAGCTAAAGAATTACTTTGGAAAAAAATTGAATTTCCCGATAAGCAAGTAGTCTCCGAGTTGCTAAAATCTTTAAATGCCTTGGGTTTTGAATCTAAAGATTTTCAATCAGCCCGGATTAAATTGATAATTGAAAATCTTTTAGGTGATATCGCTTGGAATATTAAGGCCATTCAGGATATTCCCCAAGTTGATCCAATAAATCCTTTGGATGTAGAATTACTAAAAGCATTAAAAGAGGAGAATATTGTAAACTTGAATAATTTATTTATTCTTTTGGGTATGATCTATGACATACATAATGTGCAGTTGGTCAAGGAAAATTTATCCCATGGTTCAATGGATTCAGTAACTTTTGCTATTGAGATGTTGGACGTTTTTGTTGAAGATGAAATTAAGCCCATGCTATTACCTGTTTTAGATGATATAACAGACAAAGAGCGATTGGATTTATTGTTGAATTTCTTCCCCCCTGAACATTTTGAATCTTATTCGGATTTACTTACCCAAATCGTTAATAGAGATTTTAATCGAATTACACGATACACAAAATCCTTGGCTATGGATAGGCTTCACCAGCTTCCTGAAGCCCGTGTCTCCAATTCTTTGATTGCAAATTTATTTAATCCAGATGTATTGTTGTTGCAAAGTGCTGCAAACTCCATTTACAAAATGGAGCCTGAAGCCTATCAAGTGCATACGAATAGGATTAAACCATATTCTAAATTAAGATTAGATGAGATCATCGTACCTCCTGTTTTTGCTTATAAAGAAGAAGAAAATTATCGGAAAATGTTATTAGTTGAGAGGGTCAGGTTCATAAAATCTTTATCGAGCTTTGCATCTATTCCCGGGGATAGTATCACAAGAATGGTAGATGCTATGAATCAAAGGAAGGTCGATAAAGGAAGTGTACTTATTTATGAAGGGGATAGTGTAGACCTGCCTTTGTTCGTGATCATCAAGGGGAAGGTTGATCTGATGAGGTCGGGTGCTGTATTCAAATCATTGGGTCCCAAAGATATTATGGGGGAAGAAGTAATTCTTTTTACTGAGAAATATACTTATCAAGCAGTGGCCAAAGAAGAGACTTCCTTCTTCATTTTGCCAAAAGAGGAAATTTTTGATTTGATGACACTACATAGTGAGATATTAAGAGCTTTCCTTGACTTAATCGATACATCTATAAAATCTGAGTCAATAGACCCATTTGATTTAAGTATATTAGATGATAATGTCAGTGTGTTTAATTAGTCTTGCCTCAGGTTGTAATTAAATAATGAAAGCCATAGAAAAGATATTAGTTGTTCACTCTGAAGAAGATGATTTAGCAATTCAAGGTGATGATAAGGGTTGGGTGACTAATTTTTTTAAATTTCTCTCCTCTTTGTTGCTTCATATGAATTATCGGGATCTTTTACTCGAATCATGCAGTTTAAGTCAGCTTAAAAAAAGCGAGTTAAAAAAAAATATCATCTTGGTATTGGTAGTAAGTCCGCTTCTGACTGTTGAAAATAAGGGGTATCAAATGATTTCTTCATGGTTAAAGCAAATCACTAATTATCAAAAAGAGGTTCAAGATGAAGTAGAGAGATGCCTGATAGTTCATAAAACAGTTTTTAATTTTAAAAATTTTCCAGAATTACTGAAATTAAATCATTACCAATTATATGAAATAGATAATGTGACAGGTATGCCTCGGGAAATTAATCGATTTTTTGGATCAGATGCAGAAAAAAATTATTGGATGAAGTTGATCGATTTATCCTTTGATATTTCAAGATATTTGTCTTCAAAATCAAAAAAAACTGAAGTTAAAAGTATAAATAAAAGAGCAAAGACTGTTTACCTAGCTGAAGTCGGAAAAGACTTGATAATTCAAAGAGATATGATGCGTCGCGAATTACGGAGTCATGGATTTGAGGTACTTCCTAAAAACACAATTACCGGAAATCGTCAGGAAATGGAAACGACTATCAAAAATAATTTGTCAAATGCCAGGTTGTCTCTACATTTAATCGGAGAGGATTATGGTGATAGTATTGAAGGGCACGAGTTGTCGTTGGTTGATTTACAAAATGAAATGGCTAATGAATATTCAGGCAATTTGATAAAGGAAAATTTAAAAAAAGATAAAAAAAAGCAATTTGGGAGATTGATTTGGATTTCTCAATCAATAAAAAATATTACCGAACGACAGAAAATATTTATTGAGAATATAAAAACTGAAGCTGCATTATATGAAGAAACTGAAGTTTTAGAGGTAGATCTGGAAGAGATGAAATCTATTGTAATCGAAGAAATTGAAACAGGTGGTAGATTCCATAGTGTCAATCGTGATATTTCAGGTTATGAAGAACCCTCAAAAACTGATTCATCAAAAATAATATATTTAATTTTGGATAAAGAGGATCTCGAAGAGGGACAAGTGATGGCAAAAGCACTTAAAAAAAAGGGTTTTAGGGTTGTTCAGCCTATTTTTGAAGGAGAATTGGTAGATGTTCGTTATATTCATCAAGAGAATCTCAAAAGATGTGATGCGGCAATAATTTATTTCGGGAATACTTCAGAAGCTTGGATAAGGACAAAGTTACAGGATTTAATGAAGTCACCTGGATTTGGCAGAGTGAAGAAAATGATAGCCAAAGCAGTATATTTTAGAGATAAAAAAAGAATAGATAGTAATTATCTTAAGAAGAATAATACAATGATATTGGGTGAGCAAGCTCCATTCAAATTATTACATTTGAAACCATTTTTAGAATTACTTGAGGGTGAAAAATGAGTGATAAGACATTAGATAAAAAAGAAATTATTGAATCTGATATCTCGGAGCTATTTAATCCTTTTCCAGGATTGAGGCCTTTTGGTGTCGAGGAAACTTATTTGTTTTTTGGTAGGGAGGGTCAAAGTGATGATGCACTAGTCAAGTTATCAAAAGGCAGGTTTTTAGCGATCTTAGGTGCTTCGGGTAGTGGTAAATCTTCTTTCATGTATTGTGGACTTATTCCTTCGTTACAAGGGGGAATGATGACAAAAGCAGGTTCCAATTGGCAAACCATGGTGAGTAGGCCTGGATCAGGCCCCATTGATAATCTCGCCGAGTCAATACTCAAATATAAAAAAGACTACCATAATCTTCCGCAAAAAGACCAGCAGATCGAACGAACGATTGTGAGTACTGTATTGCGTAGTTCAAGTCTTGGACTTGTCGAGGTAATCAAACAGATCAATAAAGGTCAAAAAATTAATACACTCATTGTAATCGATCAATTTGAAGAACTTTTTCGCTTCAGTAAGTTAGAAGCCAAAAATTCAGATGAAAACGAGTCCGCTGCTTTTATTAATTTACTTATTGAAGCGGTGGAGAGTCCAGAAGTGGCCGTATATATAACGATCACAATGCGATCTGATTTCATTGGAGAATGTGCTAAATATCTCGATCTGACTCAGTTGATTAATGATTCTCACTATTTGATACCACAAATGGTAAGGGATCAAAAGCGTATGGTTATTGAGGGGCCTATCGCTGTTGGTGGTGGAAAAATTACTCCTCGTTTGACACAGCAACTGCTAAATGATTTGGGTGATAACCCTGATCAGTTACCGATATTGCAGCATGCTTTGATGCGTACTTGGGGTTATTGGGTGTCGTCTCGTCAAGATACAGAGGCTATTGACCTTGAGCATTATAATGCTATTGGTACCTTAAAGAGCGCGCTCTCCCAACATGCCAATGAAGCCTTCGATTTATTAAATAAAAGAGAACGTCAAATCGCTGAGTCCATGTTCAAGGCATTAACCGAAAAAGGTGCCGAAAACACAGGGATTAGACGACCAACTAAACTCAGTACTCTCGCAGCTATCTCTGGTGTATCTGAAGATGATGTAGCGCGCGTTGTAAATAGATTCAGAGAGCCAGGAAGATCGCTTTTAATGCCACCTCACGGCGTTGAAATTATTTCTGAAACGGTCATCGATATTTCGCATGAAAGTTTGATGAGAATTTGGGACAGATTGAAGCAATGGCTTGAGGAAGAGAGCAAATCTGCTGATATGTATCTGAATCTTTCTGAGGCGGCACGAAAGTTTCAGGAGGGAAAGGCGAGTTTATGGCAAATGCCAGATTTGCAATTGGCTATTAATTGGCGCATTTCTAATCGGCCAACGATTGTTTGGGCAACCCGTTACGATGAAGCTTTTGAAAGAGCCATGGTTTTCTTGGAAACTTCAGAGCGTGCTTATGAAAATGAGCAACGAAATAAGGCGCTTTTACAAAAAAGGAAAGTAAAGAACAGTAGAATTCTTGCATTGGTTTTTGGTGCTTTTGCGGTGTTAGGAATATTTTTAACATTGTATTCAGTAACGCAATCGAATTTGGCCGAAGATAATGCAATAAAAGCCAAAGGAAGTGCTGCTGAGGCATTGATTAGTGCCGAAAAGGCAAAGGAAGAAGAGAAAAAAGCCTTATCAGCCTTAGAGCAAGCAAAATTAGCTGAGCGAGAGGCAAATATTCAAAGAGACAGTGCTACAGTTGCTCAGAAAACTGCAGAAATAGCTAAAAATGAGGCAGAAATAGCTACAAAAGACGCTATTCTACAAAAGACTCTGGCAGATTCAGCCAAGATAGAAGCGGTTGTGCAGTTAGACAATGCAGTGTTACAAGAAAAAAGGGCTCTTAAAGCTCAAGAAACATCAGAAAAATTACGCTATCAAGCGGTAGCTCAATCTATGGCGCTTAGAGCTATAGATGTACCTGACGATCAATTGAGAGGGGTCATAGCCAAACAGGCTTATGATTTTTTTATTGCTTATAGAGAGCCTGATAAGCAATATAATGGTGATATTTATGCTGGAGCTTATTATGGAATAAAGGGTTTATTGAAATTAGATCAATATGAGAAAGCCCCAGATGCGGGTAGAGATGCAGCTACTTTTAAGGCAGATTCGGCTTTTAATCAATACCATGGGCATACCCAACCAGGGCCAGGCAGAGAGGTCGTCAATGTACGTAGTGTAGCTTTTTCGAAAGACGGCTCTAAAATGTACTCTGCTGGTGGTGATGGTCGATTGTTACAATGGGATTTTGAGGATAGATCATATATTGAGGTATACAAACAATCCAATGTTAATCGTGTGGTGAATATAAGTCCAAATGAACGCTGGCTTGCTTTAGGAACGAGCGAAGATGAAATTGATCTTTTCGATTTAGATGATATTTTTAAAGAACCAAAGAAACTCGAGGGTCATCAAGGTGCTGTATATGACTTAGTATTTTTTGATGGAGATTTCGGATTTGCCAGCGTAGGTGCAGACAAAAAAATACTAATAAATAGTTATCGAGAATCTATTTTATTAGCCGAGTTGGAGTCTACAGCAAAAACTATAGCGATATCTCCTGATGGGAAATATTTGGCGGCTGGTTCAATGAATGGAGAAGTCATTTTATTTGATGTAGAGGGAGTGGAGGAACCTAAAAAAATTATAAGAAAAGACATGGAACAAAAGCCTATTCTTGATGTAAAGTTTAGTTATAATGGAAAATTCTTGGCAATAGGAGGGCTTAACATAAATAACGGTTTAGGCTATGCATTCATTTGGGATAGAAATAATAATACGCAGTATGGTCCAGAGCTGATGGGTTTTTCGGCACAAGTAAATGATGTTGAGTTTTCAAAAGATGACCTTTTGCTAGCTGTCTCAAGTAATGATAATTCAGTAAGATTTTGGGATTTGGATCCAGATAATATTTATGATCTACCAACAATCATTTACGATCACAAGGGTTGGGTATGGGACGCGAGTTTTCATCCAAATGGAGGATATTTGGTAACTGCGGCCGAAGATGGATTACTTAGAAGATTTCCCCTCAAGCCAAAAAAGATGGTTGATGATTTGTGTAATTATATTTCGCGTAATATGTCGGACATTGAATGGCGTCAGTACGTGGGAGATGCAAGTGAAATACCTTGGGTAGAGACATGCAAGGGTATGATTAAGCCTAGTAATGAAGCTTCAAATTCTAAAATCCAGGTTGATAGCTCAAGTTTAAATAAAAGGAGTTTAGAATCAAATGAGAGCTCAAAATCGAAAAATGAGAAGAATTAGTGAGTGCTTTTGATACAAGATTTGTTGCCACATTTTTTTTGTTGTTCTTCTTGACATTTTTTGTATCAGCACAGACATGGACTCAGAAACTGTTGATCGCTGAACGAGATTATGATGCAGGTAGATTGGTGAATATTGTAGATAATATTTCGGGAGGATTTGAAAAATCTTTGGGTGAAAATGGATATACTAGGGAAGAGAAAATAAGAGCACTCAAACTGATTACTAAGGTTTATATATTCATGGATAATGAGCCTAAGTCAGATGAGTATATGATCAAACTACTCAGGGCTGATAAAGAACACAATCTAGATCCTAAAGTCGATCCGGCTGAGCTATACGATTTATATAGGAAATTCAGGTCTCAGCCTATTTTTAGAATCGGTTTAAGGGTAGGTGTGAATAAGAGTTATCCCAATATTATTAATACCTTCGGAACGGGAAATACAGGGATAGTATCTAAAATTTATAATGGTGTAGGAGAATCTCCTAATGAAGCCTCGGTAAATGGAGGTTCTGGCACTGGTTTTTTCATCAATGCGATGGCCGAGCGGTATTTAAATTGGGGTTTGGAAGTAGGATTAGGATTAGAATTTCGTAATTCTCAATACAGCGTAGATAATTATATCACTTACGGAGATAGTCTTCAAGTCAATGGGATCGCTGAGATAGCCCAGTTTGCTGTTTTATCAACAATGGTTACCCATCAACAATCCTTTTTTAGGGTTCCACTGCTTTTAAGATATAATTTTAAATATGACTCAGATAACAGCTTTGTTCCCTACATAGCTGCAGGGGCTAGTTATGATTATTTATTGGATGCTAAATATTTAGATGGTAATCGAACAGGTGGAACTGAATACAAATTCGATTCGGATCTTTCTTTGAAAGATTTAGATCTCATCGCCAAAAATAATTTTTCTGTTTTTGCATGTTTAGGGTTAAAGATGCGTGTTAAAACACATTTTTTAACTCTTGAAGCTAAATTTAATAAGGCACTGCTAAATTATATTAACCCTAATAATCGATGGAGTAATAATCCGCTGTCTACTTACGATTTGGCATTTGTTGAAGATGATTTCTCATTGGATATGCTTTCTTTTTCTTTTGGTTATACTTATTCTATTTATAATCCTCAGAAACTCAAGGAATTTAAATGATAAGAAAGCGTTATATACTTGTTTTATTGATACTTGTCTTGATGGCATATAGTTGTGTGGTCGAGCCAGATTATGGACCAAGGCCTGTAGATACTTTTATTAAATATTATGGAATTTCAGGCTCTAATGAGGTGATTGACATGATCACCTCCAATCAAGGCAATTTAATCATTCTAGGTAATGAGGAAAGTTCAGCGTCTGGAGCCTCAAAAGATATTGTGATCCTTGAAATAGATACAGTTGGGAATTTGATTAAAAAAAAGACCTTTGATGTTCAATCTTTATACGAGGGTGACAGTTCGTATAATTTTGAAATTACTGATGATGAAGCGGTTAGAATAAAAGCTATAAATGGGGGGTATTTGCTATGCGCCAATTTTACTGCAAAAGATGATAATATCAACGGGTTAGGATCGAAAATTTTCTGGTGTGAACTTGATGATAATTATAATATTATTGGCAAGCAGGTTATCAGTGATGCAGACTATTATTGGGAAGTGGGCGATATCATCAAATCGAGAGATGGAAATATCGTTATTGCAGGAGCTACAAATAAAAAGGAAGATGGGGACAATGCAATAAGGCCTGAAAAGCAACGATATCTGACTAAGAGATCTATAGAAAATGATACTGTCTTTTGGAGTAAAACATTCGGATATGATGATGTGGATGACTTTGCTATTGGCCTTTTGGAATTATCAGATAGCAAACTTGGTGTAATAGGTTGGACAGGAAAATCTGGTAATCAAGGTGAATCAGGTATAAATACTACTTTTGCGATTTTCACTGATATAGGAAGTTCTTCAAGTATCGATAATGTATATGGATTTGAATTTCAAGGAGATGCTGATTTAGATGATATAGTAGGAGATTTTATTTATACTGAAACAGAGGATGTAATCATCGTTGGAACAAGTACCAGTAACAACTCTGTAGACCCAAGAAGCTTTCCATTTCTATTCCGCATTAGAAAAGAAGGGACATTGGTATTCAAAGAACTTTTAATCAGTTCAATTTCAGATCTTAATTCTGGAGGAATGGATGTGACAATCAGTGCTCAAAATGATTTAATCATTACGGGTGCATTTTATAATTATGAAGATTCGATTTCAAGAAAAACTTACAATGATCAAGTTTTATTTAAGCGTACCGATCAGTTTGGAAAGGTTACTAATGACTATCGATCCTACCAAAATCATTTTGGTTTGACTACTGGTGACGACATAGGAAAAGCCATATTAACCCTTCCAGATGGTTCAATTGCGATAGCAGCGACTATGGATTTCGGTAATAGTAGAACACTCATTAGTTATTTGAAAGTCAACAATAAGGGAATAATGAAGAGATAAGCTAAATCAATTTGATGAATGTTGTCTTAAANCTCAAAAATAAGTTATCATTAACAAAAAAGATTAAATTGTAGGGTATTATGTATCCCAGGGCAGTTATAATTATTTTATCATTTTTGAATTCATAGCGTATGATTTTATACAACACCACTTTTAGTGCTTGAATATAAGTCAGAATTAATTGTTTTTTAAATCATAAACGGTACGAAATTCGTTAAGTGCCTCGAGCAGATTTTTTTGTTCTGTTCGTATTTCATAATATGCTTTACTATTTAATTTTTTCATTCGACATACGCTTAATTTCTGAGAGAAAATGAAAAATAATTTTGACCATGAAATCGCATACAAACCCGAAAGGTATCCCACTATAAAAATTAATATTCCTATGATTGACATTTTTGTAATTAAGGTTGATATTATCACTACCGAAATGTACCAAAATAGGAAAATTAATAATCCAATTATCATGGCGACAGAACCCCTAAACGCCTCTTTTATTTGAATGTTCTTGAAAATTTTTTTGACTAATAAAAAGGGTAATAAATTAAGAATGCACCCCAACAGATATGCTGGAAATCCAAAAATAAGTTCTATAACTTCAATAAAAGCTAATTTTTTAAAGGCATCACTATAATATATTCCTTCAGATTTGTTTCTATCTAAATGTTTTTTGATGCGATTAGAAATTTTGACTGCTTTGTCTTTATGATTAGCTAAACTGTACACAGTGGCTTCGATTACTTTCTTTTGAATTTCAAAATGCCTGAAAGCATCATCCTTCTTTATTTCCATAGATTCCTCAAGGTAGTTTTGATAAAAATTCTCTATTGAATTTGTAAGTCTATTTAATTCTTTTGAACCGGTATGGAGTAGCGTGTCAATCAGTCCTATTTTAATTAAATACGTCAAATCATGTACTTGATGTTTGGTATTCGAATCGATATTTTCAGTTAATATGGGAGGACCAACTTTTATAAATAGATCACTTCTAAACTGATGGGAATTACTGTAATTTAATCCAACAGGAATAATTTGAACCTTTATTTTTTTTTTGGATAAACGTTCGGCATCTAGCGCGATCCTGGCAGCTCCCGTTTTTAAGTTTCGAACACCTTTATCGGTCTCACTGGTACCCTCTGGAAAAATTAATAAAGCTCCTTGATTAAGCAATAATTGATGGCAGTGGGTAAACATATCAGTATTGCTTTTTTTTGATAAATCTTTAGTTAAGTCGGGTCGGTAGACGGGGATCATATGAAACTTTTTTTTCAATATCCAGGTTGTTATTTTACCTCCAAAGAATTCGGCTGCGGCTATGGGGTTTATCCTCCTTTTCATTCCGGTGATCACAACCAATGGATCTATCAAAGCACTGGGATGATTGGCTACAAAAATAACAGGTCCTTGGGTAGGTATGTATTCTTGACCGTGGATTGATACTCTTCTGAAATAAGAGTAAATGGTTACTTTCAATAGATATTTAATTAGGGTATAAATCATGATGGAAAGGTTTAAGTCTTTGGCTAGGTAAAAAGAATTAAAGTACTTTGAGAAATTTTTACTTTTCTGTTCGATCGGATCGGATACGAATGGCCAAACCTACATGCGCCATAAGTTGATTATTAAATCTGACTAAATTATCTTTTGGCAAAAGACCCGTTGTTTCAAAAATTTTGTATTTGCGAATAGGAGCATAACCAAAAGCACCAAAAAAAGTATATCTATCATTGAGATAATAATCTATGTAAGCTTGAGTTTCAATCTTAAACTCTTGAACATACCCGTGTGCATACTTTTGCGCCAATCTGTAAGAGGTTCTTTTCATATTAAATTTAAATCCTATGTAGCCAGATTTAGAAAATTGATATTCAAGGTTGATCATTCGTGGAAGCAATCCGAAAAAGCGGAGTTTATCCGAAAGTATGAAATCAAAACCAAGGATTGGAAATATTTGAGGACCCCAAAACTCCTGATTATAGAACAACCCCAGTTTATACTTTACATGCTCATTTAACTGCCTGGTTAAAAAGCCTAATGCACCTATTTGATAATCTTTTTTGGATAAATCTTCAAAATCAGAGCTGATTTTTTGGACAAGTAACGTAGTCATACTCCAATCATTGTCTAAATTAATGAGTCCACCAAGCTGAATAGATAAAGCCTCTAAGTTGCTGACAAGTGGTCGATTCGATGAATTTTTCAGTAAAAGTTTATTGTGTCCAGCTCCAAAAAGAAAATAGTTACTATTTTTTGTTTCGATGGGAACAAAGACAGCTGTAGAATATTCATTAGCTTCATTTTCATCCGCTGAATATTTCTGAAACTTAAGTGCGCTCAGCTCAGTGTAGGGCTGAGAAAAAGCTGAAAATTGCAGTAGAGTTACAAGGATTAGAGTATAAACGTATTTTTTCATATTTAAGGTTGGTCATGGTGCGATTTTTATCGTTTTTGATGGGACAATAAGATTTTTAAAGGCTTTTGTTTTTAAGAAAATAAGCAAGGCTTAATCCGGATATAATGTGCCAAATACCCCACCAACCAGCCACGATAGCCATACCTCCTAGGCCATTGAAAAAAGCAAAAATGAGGCCTAATCCTAATCCTGAATTTTGAATTCCAGTTTCAATAGCTAAAGTTTTTTGATCTGGTTTGGGTAATTTGAAAAGCCGTGCTAATCCGAATCCCGTGGCGATACCTACTGCATTATGAGTAAAAACAATAAACACGATCAAATGAACATAATTTAAAAATAAATCCATATTGGCACGAAAGGCAAGTATTACTATAGCAGCAAAAATCAGGATAGAACCATAGTGCATGATAGGGTGAAGGAAATCAGCTATTTTCGGTCTAAAGGCCCTTACTGCCATACCTAAAATTAAAGGGATCAGTAAAATTATGCCTACGATTTTCAATAAAGCCCAAAAGTCTAAATTGACAGTATTTAGAATTTCTGATGTTGGAGGGTAGAGACTTCCCCAGAAGGAGATGTTGAAAGGAGTCATAAATACCGCACAAACACTTGCCACGGCTGTCATGCATACGGATAAGGCTGCATTTCCATTGGCAAGGGAGGTCATAAAGTTGGAAATGTTACCTCCAGGGCATGCGGCTACCAGCATCATGCCCAGGGCGACACTGGGCATAGGATTAAAAATTAATACTAATACAAAAGTAAAAAAGGGAAGGGCTAAGAATTGGGAAATAAATCCTATTAAAACTGACTTCGGAGATGATAAGACAAGAACAAAATCTTTAATGTGCAATTTGAGCGCTACGCCAAGCATAATAAATCCTAAACTGAAGTTTACATATAATATATTTTGATCGCTGAGTTTGAGCGTAACCTCGTCTAGTTCTTGCGGACTTTGACATGAGCTTGTTAGAAAAACTAAGCATAATGCGGATAGGAAATTAGTTAATTTAAGGGGGTCGAAAATTTTCATAATTTTTATCTAAATTAGTCCTTTATTTAATAAGGCAAAAAATCAAGCTATTTGAAGGAATCTATTAAGTCTATAAAACAAGGTAAATTAAATAAAAAATATTCAATACTAGCAGTAGGTTTGTTTCATGATTTTATTTTAATACTGTCATTTATCTTGTAATAACCCTTATAATTTCCGTTGTTTGTATCAGAATTAAACATAAAAATTGAGGTTCAATGACTTCCTATTCATTTTTAAAACCTTTGGGTTTGTTTTCTGTAATGATCATCATATTATTGACTATTTCTTGCAAAGAGGAGGAAGCTGTCATTTTGCAATTGAGTGAATATTCATTGTCAACAACGGTATCACCAGAAAATACTGGCTCCATTTCTGTAATCTCTGGTCCTCATCAGGAAGGAACTACCGTAGTACTTGAGGCAACCTCCACAGAAAATTATGTATTTAAATATTGGGAAAGTGACACTATTATCTGGACTACTGATTCTTCCGCATTGATGAATCCGACTACGTTTATCATTAACTTTAATACNGAGGTTACTGCTGTATTTGAATATGAAGATCTGGATAATGATGGTGTAAATGATAATGTAGACAATTGCTTAGACACTCCTGCTAATGAGGCGGTAGATACTTTAGGTTGTAGTACAACTGCTTTGATTGGTGACTTTAGAGAGGGAGGTATTGTAATTTGGGTAGATGATACAGGTCAGCATGGGTTAGTTTGTGACCTCAATGATTATGCTGCCATTTGGGGTTGTAATGGGACAGAAATAGTGGGTGCAGACTCATTGACAGTAGGGTCTGGATTGCAGAATACAGAAGACATATTGGCCACATGTCAAACTGCTGGAATAGCTGCAAGAGTAGCAAATGATCTTGTTGCTCAAGAATATTCAGATTGGTACTTACCCTCAAAAGAGGAGTTGAAATACATTTGGTTAAATAGTTTTATAATCAGTGAGCGGTCTATTGCATTGGGGGGGGGTGGACTAGATTCCTATTATTGGTCGTCCTCAGAGTATGATGCTGATCATTCTTGGTGTTGGGATTTAAAATTTGGAGCTGATGACCACAGCTATTCGAAAGAAACTCCGGCTCGCGTTCGTGCAATAAGAACATTTTAGTATTTTCTTAAAATGTGGTTCCATAAGAAGAAATAAGCCGATAGTTTGAGGTCAGAAATCATTTAGTGGTTTAAATGAAGATTTTCAAAGTAGCTTTATCTAGATTTGTTCATAAAAGTGACTACTCACCAACTTGGTAATCAACCCTGAAGAGTTTCAATTTAGTTCACAGTTCAATCGGAATTATGAATTTAAAATACAGTTTATAAAAAACAAGGTATCATATTCTATCATTTCATAGTTTTTATTATTCGTAAATTATTGATTAATAATTAATTACAACTAGTCAATTGTTTATAATTACTTTTACTTTCAAACAAATAAGAAATATGAGAAAAATTAATTTTTTACTTTTCATCCTTTCTTTTGTCAGTATTATTTTTGTTGTTTCATGTAGCTCAGATGATGATGCGGTTGCAGTACTGAGCGATGAGACATCGAATGATAAGACAATTGAAGAGGATGGTTCTATTGATGAACAGATCACGACCGATCATGAATTTCAAACAAATTCTAATTCGGGTGTCTATTCCTTACTTATGAGTGCTACAGAATATGCTGATTGGATAGGTAACGATGACTTCAGACAAGGATCCGTTCGCAATCTAATTTTTGAAGATATCTATAAAAAATTTCCAGATGAATATGATTTTATTTTTCTCGTGCTAAATGAACCTAATATACCTGAAGGAATGAGCTATTATGGGATGCTTCTAGGCGTATCCAATACAATAGAGGGAACGGGTCAAAGTATTTATGATTATAGCAGTGACTATGGCTCTGAGGGAAAGTTAAAAGCAGTTATGCAGCTGACAGGTTTGAGCTATCTTCAAAGTGGCCCATCGCTGCATGAACTTATGCACAATTGGGGTAACTTTGGTTTCGAAACGCATTCTGTAGATCAACCTGGTGAAAACATCACCTCATATCCATATTGGGGACATTGGGGTTTTACCGGTGGAAGCACAAAAGGACAGCTTGGTGGATTTGAGCAAAGTACTCTCGTAGAATTGGGGGATAGTAGTTATTCAGTAGCTCCTTTTGGTCCTTTTGCCAATGGAGGTAATGGTGTTCCTTATAATGAGCTAGAGCTTTATTTGATGGGAATGGCCCCTTTAAGTTCGGTAAATCCCTTTGATCTCTTTAGTGATATTACTGAGTGGTCTGCTACTGAAACAGCTTATGGATTTACGGCAAATTCAAGAATTACCTATGATAATGTTGCCATTGAAAATTTATTGGGAACAAGAGTACCCAATTTTGCTGAGTCTCAAAAAGAATTTAAACTTTTGGTAGTTGTCTTGACCGATGAGGAATTGACGACCGAAGAATGGAATATTATAGATTCTACCGCCGAATGGTTTTCATATTCAGGACCAGATAATTATTCTTCTTCTTATAATTTTTGGGAAGCAACCAATGGTATAGGATCTATCGTTATTGGAGAATAACCCAATACTCCGATTGTCTGTCTTGCAATTTTGGTAGCAACACTTGGCATGTGCTATATTTGTTTGTGGGTATGGTTAATTTGATATTTGTCCACGTGGATATATTGCGTTTAACCACTCAAGGATTTAAATAACAAAAATGAAACACTTTTTTTTCACCTTGATTTTTGGTTTGCTTTTAGCCTTTAGTTCTTGCAATGATGATCTTCCAGGTTCTTTCTATGTCTCTGTACAGGTTAGTCCAGACAGTGCAGGATCGGTAATATTTAATAGAGGACCTCATGTAGAGGGGACTGAAATAACTTTGACTGCAGTTGCTAATGATAATTATGAACTTTTTGCCTGGAATCATTTAAGGGATGGTGAAAGATCAAATCCTTTGACAGTTGTCATGAATTCTAACTTAAATACTGTAGCAATTTTTTTATTTATTGATAACGACAAAGACGGAGTGGGAGATAGTGATGATGTTTGTCTAAATACGCCCTACGGTGAATCGGTTAATGTACAAGGTTGTTCAGCTTCTCAATTAGATGAGGATAATGATGGTGTTTCGGATGATCTAGACAAATGTCCAGGGACAATATTGGGCGAAGAGGTAGATGAAATGGGATGTGGAGATACAGACGGAGATGGTTTATCAAATTTAGTCGATCAATGTCCTTATACTCAAGAGGCTGAGATAGGTAATGTAAATGATTCTGGTTGTCATATTTTCATAGGCGCCTACAGAGAGGGTGGTGTAGTGTTTTATGTAGACGAGACAAATGAGCATGGATTGGTTTCAGATATTCAAAATTTAGGCAATGTGGGGATCGTATGGGGTTGTTATGGTTTGGAAGTTGATCATTCCGACGGAATAGCTATAGGCACTGGTGCTCAAAATACGTTAGCTATTTTAGCTGATTGCTCTGAAGATAGTACGGCAGCCTTTTATGCTTCCAATTCAGTATCTCAAGGCTATAATGACTGGTTCTTACCCTCTCATGATGAATTAGATCAAATGCATTGCTTATCTGAGGTCATTGATTCTGTGGCTACTTTGAACGGAGGAAAAAATTTTATTTTTGATAATCATTATGGCTATTGGAGTTCAACTCAAGACGATGAAAATTTTGCCTATTATCAAGACTTTAGAAGTGGAAGTAATTGTACAAATAGCCCAGAAAGCTATCCAAAACGCTATATATATTTATCGGTAAGAGCAGCTAGAGCTTTTTAATGAAGTGAGAGAGCTTGCTTTATGACCAAAAAAAAATTTACTTAAACTTTATAAAATCTCCTTTTAGTTAAAAAAATGACTCCCTTGAAATTGGTATTAAAATTTATATGAGTTTAAAAAAAATTAAATTCTGGTTTATAATGAAAAACTTAGTCGTAAATATTGAGTTTTGTTGGTTGTTCACTTTAACCTAAAGATTACATACTAAATGAATTTGAATGAATCTGATATGTTAGGTGAATTTAATATTACATATTGGCCTCAACTGAAGCAGATCGAAATACGGGTGCCTGGACGTAAAATCTATTCAATAGTGCACATAATATATGAAAAAATACGAACCTTTTTCGGTTAGGCCAGTTAGAATTTTTTAAAAGAATTGTAGTTTGGTGGCTGGTGAAGGTTCTATTTACACAGGTAGATGCGTAAAATGTATAAATGGCAGAAGTTGCTAATCAATGAGCCCCTGCATAATGGTCATCCACCAAGTTATTAATAGAGCTATTGAAGTGATTATTGGCAATAATTGATAGATGTATATATTCTTGGAAGTGTTTCAGTGATACCATACAAACACCAGGCACGGCTGAAGTTAAGGCCATCTAAATATACCAATTTACCATCGGTTGTATCACCCACACGGGTGGGAGCTAATTAAAAATCTGGTTTTATGATTGGAGGGAGAAAAGATGATAGCCATATTTTAAATTCACCCGGTCTATAGATCTTTCTAATGAGATTCGCTTCTTCGAAGCAGCGAGAAAGAAAATCAAATCTGCCAGGTTCCTAAGTCAATGGATATCTCTGATCTTCAGCGTAAAACCTGTTGGAAGTGGATACAATGAGTTTGCTGAGGGCTTTATGATCAAAGACTTTTGCATAATCGTAAGCCAAAGAGAGTCCATAAGCCGTATTAGAGTGCTCGCCTACACGAATGGGGTAAATAAGCTTCTAATTGCCTTGCAAAGGGGCTCTTCCAAGTATGTAATTCTTCTGATAATTTAAGGACTCAAGCCCAGTCATAGGTACGTTCAAAAGACTTTCATTTAAGTAGTTGACTTCAGCAATTATATTTTTAGATGACAAATTGTCAATGAGTAAATTCCTGATTATTTCGGCATTTTCTAACCTAGGAAAGTTCTTCAACAAATAAACCAACGACCATGAACAGAAGAATGCCAATCAAAGCATTCATAAAATGCAGGATGCAATGCTATGGGCTGTTTAATCTGTGAGGGCTCATTTAATGTTTGATTGAGTTTATTAGGATATTGTATTTCTAAGCAGGCTAGAGGAAGTAAAGAAAGAGCATCAGCTTGGGCTATGTTTAGGCTTGGGTATGCTATTTGTTTCAGATCTTTGGATGGTATCCGGGTTTGATTGTAAGCGATAATAAGGATAACGATAAGAATGGGAATTATGATTCTAGACATATTTATTTTGTCAAAATGGCATTTTTTATCTACTTAGGGATTAAATTATTTTAAAAGTCATTTATTGTTGTAGAGAAAGAGACCTATCAAAACTCGTGTATTCTTTTTATGTTAAAGAAGGTTAATAAATTCCTCATAAAGCAATAAATATTCATAACCATCGTAATATTGGTGAACATAGTTTATTTTATATATAATTTGCTTAGACTGGTCCGAAAAGGCTGGTCTTTTTTTAGAGTGGGTATCGCATCAGGATGAAATTCAGGTCATTTCTTTTCCTTGAGTATCATCTCACATTCAATTCATTTTCTTGGTTGAAAATGAAACCAAGTGCTTATTTGTAGCCGTTGATTTAGGAAATATTATAATGAACATTACCTAATGATTAATGCCCCTCATCAGCGCAATGATTTTATTCATTTTTTTTCTCTAAATCTCTGGCTTCAGAGAGGGCACTACCGATTAAGCCTGCAGGAATGGTCACCACACCTACCCCTATGATGAGTACAAAAAAAGTAAAAATTTTACCTCCCATAGTAATTGGATAGGCATCTCCATAGCCCACAGTAGTTAATGTGATAATGGCCCACCACATACTGTGGAATATAGACTGAAAAATATCAGGTTGCGCTTCGTTCTCAAAGAAATAGATACCTGCTGAAACCATAAAGATTAAAATCAATATGATGACAAAAAACAAAACGAGCTCTTCTCTCACAATATCAATAGCTGTATTTAGCCGATTGATTGCTTTGCTGTAGCGGATGAGTTTCAGTGCTCTAAAAAGTCTAAAAATCCTAAAGGCTCTTAAAAAACGTAAGTCGATAATATTTTTGGTTGGAAAGAAAAAAGGGGCTACCGCTAAAAAATCAACGATACCATAAAAACTAAAAATATATTTAAAAGGTTTTTCAGCTACAAAAACACGAAGTACGTATTCAATGGAAAATACGGATAAGCAAAAGATTTCAAATAAATTTAATATGGAGGTGAGTAGGATGCCTTTATCTGGTAAGGTTTCAAGAGAAACAGCAAAGAGGGAAAGAAAAATTAATATTTGAATAAAGTAATCAAACAGTTTTCCTAGTGGCGAGGTATTGTCCTCAATGATGCGGCGCAATTGATTTTTCATAAATTACAAAGATGTTGTTTTGTAATTTACAAAACAACAGATGAGTCCTTCAGTATAAGATAAAGAAGTTTTTTATGTCATATACCGAGCTCCACAACTTTTTAGATATCATATTTGTATGCTGTTTAAATATTAATCGAGGTACTCATTTTGTCAAGTTACGACAATTTTGAGTACCTCAATAATTGATACATTAGTTGATGTTAGTGGTTGACGGAAACTGATTTTTGTCAAAAAAAAATTGATAATTAGTTGGAGAGGAGCAATAAAAATCTCTTAATACGGTATTGAAAACTCACTGTATATTTAATATAATGTCAGCGAAAAAATGTAGCAAAGGCTTCGCTGAGATACCTCATTTTTATGAAATGGGCAAAGTATTAAGAACGATAATTTTCTGATCCAAAGGCCTCTCCAACTCCTTTTTGACAATACTGACGTAAACTTTCAAGGTATTTAGCTGAACTGTAGTTCATATTTGCAAAAGAATCATCCATTTCTAAAAATCCTTCATAGGTATATCTAACTCTGGTTTTGCCATCATTGTCATCTAAATCATATCTCATGATATGGCCTACATTGCCCCATTCAGATTCAACACATTCAAAATGTATGGATTTATCTTGAACCAAGTTTATAATTTTAAATTTGAACGCGGCAAAATTTACAAACTCAAAAGTCACGATTTCGCCAAGTTTGAAATTGCCATTGACGATAGTTGTGTACCATTTAGAAAGAGGTTCTGGTTGTGAAAGCGCTTCAAAAACCTTGTTAATAGGTGTCGCAATGTGGAAAAGATGTTTTATCAAAGTCATTATTAAATTAGATTTATGGTGAACATATAACGTAAATTTAGTTTGTTTCCGTTTTTTTTACTACCAAAAAGATGAATTTTTTATCTTATTATACTGGACCTAGGGAACCTTGTTTAAAGTTTTTTATGATTTTTGATGAGGCTTGATTATTGATTTTTTTTATTCTTTTCAAAAATGATAGTAGACCTCTCATCTCATTTTACTTTGCAAGTATTTACTCCAAAAATTCTGTAGATGTAACAGTTGCCGCTAATTGAGTTTAAGAATGCAACACCCCCTATGATGCTCAGTGAGAGGGTATACATAATAGATTCAATAATGAAGTAGACTGGTATCTGAAGCTACACAATTATGAGTCTTAATATTCTTTCGGCTTCATGCATGGTAAACAAGGAACATTTTCATAACAATAAATTTATGGTTTAATTGTTAAATAATTTTCCCGATCAAAAACTAAACTAAATTAATTTTTTCAATGGGTATGATTAAAACTGCTCAAGCTGATTTAAGATATTTTCTTAGATTGATTCTCCAGCTATCAATCTTAGGATTAGCGAAGGTTACTACTTGACTTAGTGATTGATTATTACTATCTCGTCATTGTTTAGTAGTATCTTTTTCCAATACATTTATAATATTAATTATTTTTTTGGAAACAACCTCCACCCTAAGTAAGGGTGGTTACTGTCTTACACAATCATAACTGTATGGGTAATTTTTTTTTCAAATTAGCTATCAGCTTATAGCTGCTTTTTTAATTGTCTTTAGGTTTTATATAAGTAAATAATGCCAAAGCCACCATTATAATATCAGGTGTAAAATCTGCAATGCCTGCATTTGTGAGTGGAGAAGTTGCTAGATGGTAAAAGCCAATAAAGCCAGGTATGTAGGCGATCAGAAAGGCCAATAGAATTCTTTTCGCATATTTCTTCTCCACATCTCGTAAAAATAACAATATCAAACCAACCATAAAGAATATTGAACTTATGGCATATTGAAATAAAATTAAGACCTTCTTTGCCTCTTCTCCGACATTAAACATCATATCTACGGACATATCTGCAAGTAGTGGATATATTATAGATTGGAGAATCATTATAATTCCGATTATTGTGAGTGTTAATTTGGTTTTCATTTTTTGAATAATTTAATTTAAAAAAAAGTAATGTTGAATTGGTTTCAACGACAAGTAAAATATTTTTTTTAATAATCACAAATATTAATACTTGGAGTGGGTCGTTTCAACGCCAAAATTATTGTTTAATACAATGGAGTCATATACGTCTTTCTCCAGATGATTTTGTAACCTCCCCTAACTAGTTACGTTCAAAACTAAAGAATTCCACGGGTGTAAAATATCCCAAAACAGCATTTCGCCTGTCCTTATTATACATTCAAGCTCATGCTTGCGAATATTTCCGTAATTTGGTTACTTTCAAACATATAGCTATCCAGAACATCCTGATTAAAGGTTCTATTAAACCTTTCTATTAGGCTATTCTGGGTAGGTTTGCCAGGTTGTATAAAGACCGATTCAACCCCACTTTTTTGCACCATTTTGATAATGCCTCTGATGTAAATTTCGGATTATTGTCAGAACGAATAGTATCAGGTCTTCCACGGCACTCTACTAATGTTTCTAGTTCCCTAATCACTCGCTGCGAAGGCAAACTGATATCCATTGTTATGAAAGTACTGCAAGATTTAGATCATCAATTATATTTAACTTTCGTAATGTTTTACCATTAGCCAAAGTATCATGCATAAAGTCTAAATTCCATGTTAAATTGGGATAAATTGGCCGTAATAAGGGTGCCTTAACTCGTGCCGTAAGTCGTCTTTTACTCTTGTTATGTAAGTTAAGGCGCATTGAGATGTAAACTCGATACACCCGCTTATGATTCCACAAATACCTAAGTTTAGAAGTCGGTGATATATTATCTAAAATCTCCAAGTACGATGTAACTCGGAAAGGTTAGACAACTCACCAATGGTTTCATCATCATCTTTACGTTTTGCTTGGCAATAAAATACCGATGTGCTGATATAAAATAGGATAGAGGCCTGCCGTAGGCTCATGGGAAATGTCTTGCTAGCATGTCCAACAACTTCCCACTTTTCGGCAGATCTTAGAGCTTTTTTTCAGTTACATCTTTTAAAATAGTTGGAGGGGGATGATATTACTTATTAACCATATTGGATGATTGCAGCCATTTTATTGTCAGCTGAAAGTTGTATGCCACTACTAAGGCAGAGGATGTAAAACAGACCTTGGATGAGGCTTTATTAGTCGTACAAACCCATACTCCTCCAAAATTACTATCTGATAATGGATCGTGTTACCTACCTGTTGAACTAGCAGAATATTTAAATGATCGAAATATGAAACATGTACGAGGTCGATCGCTTCATCCACAAACTCAAGGTAAAATTGAATATTATCAAATATCTATGAAGAATGCAGTGAAACTGAATAATTATTTCAGCCTAGGGCAGTTAGAGTCTAAAATGAAGCAATTTGTTCAGTATTACAACGATGAAAGATACCATGAGCCCATCAATAACCTTACTCCTTCTGAGGTCTATTAAGGAACTGGAGAATGAAAACTGAGACACAGGAAAAGAATAAAAAACCAAACTTTCATTGAACCGGAAAAACAGGATCAAAATATTAATTTAAATTAGCATCAACACTCATTTAATTTATATCTGAAAAAGTCTACTTTTATTTTAGGACATACATAAGGCCATATTGATGTGAAGACTAAGTTGTTCTTTCAATACTAATGACCGATTACGAAATACAAGAGTGGATATTCCTAAATGTTTTAGAAACAACTCATCTTTCCTGATGATACCACAATTGTTGTTATTGCCACAATAAGGAGGATGCAATCTATAATTGGAGGCGATACCAGAAAAACTGCAGTAGATCATGCCTAATTTACATCATAGGGTAAGAATAGTCACAAAAAAATGATCTCAATCTGTCCGAAATCAGAATAAGTGAAGCAATGATAAAATTGATCTTTTATATGGTATCAATTATTAACATATCCCAAACTTCTCCAACTGCATTTTCATCATACACATACGGTTTTTCCTCCCCTACCCACAGACATGGCGTCCCTGGGAAATAAGATAAGGTGCCAGCGGCTATTATGTCCCCATCTATCACTTTTAAACTTCTAATTACACCTGTAGCTTCACCATTTGACAGCAAATTTTTTTGCCCATTTTTCCAATAGGTTGGATATTCACCGTCCATATCTTGAGAAAAGCCTGCTAAATATATGTTTTCCTCGCTATCAACAAACATATCGAAAACATCACAATTCTGCCATCCCTCATCAATCGATCCAATTTGACCAGTTTTTCTATTACCATTAATCCAATATGTTGGTTTGGTTATGTAACCTAAAAAATTGTGTGGCGCTGAGGTAGTTCCACCAATGATTTTTTTGTTTCCAATAATTTTTATGTATTTGGCTTCACCATCACCATGTTGAGGCCTATTTAATTTATTCCGTTTACCATTTTTCCAAAAAGCTGGTATTAAAGAATGATGTTGCGACATGTAATAACCAACATTAAACAAATTGTTATTAGAATCCATAGCAATACCCCAACTCATAGAATCAGCATTTTTTGTTAAATCGATTTTAGATCCATTTTTCCAATAGCATGATCCATTGTCAAAAAAACCACCAGTATATATATCTCCATTATGAACCATTATCCTCTGACCTTCTGAGTATTTCCCCTCAAGTTCCATCACAGTCTGATTAGAACCATCTAAATCCATAATCCATACACTTCCCTTACCCCCATAAGTCCATCCAGTTACATAAATTTTATTATCTTGGTAGAATAGACCAGTGGCTTCTAAAGCATCATTCAACAAAAGAACTTTTTTATCGTTAATCCAAACAACAGCACCTTCCTCTATCGTTCCCCCAGCAACAACTACTATTTTATTTTTAAAGTTTTCCTCAAAAAAACTGGAACTTCCTACTATAGCAAAATCCTCTAGGTTAGTAACATCTTCTAAGTTGGCAGCTTCTTCAGGATTTAAATTTTCTTTCGAACAACTCGAAAAAAACACGATTAATATTAATAATTTTTTCACACTCTTTTTTTCGTAAAAATACTACTTTTTTTTGCCAAAAATTAATTTGTTCGTTGATGAATTTATTGTAAATATGATGTGAAAGATTGATCTACTTCATTGATAATCTTGAGTTCTTATATCCAGATTGGTCAATTGAACTTATCTGTCTTTATTCCATTTTAGTTTTTTTATTGAGCCAACATGACACAGCAATACTGAGTACTATAGAAATAAAATCTAATACCCTCTACGTATAATAATTTTTTTCGTCGTCTTTAGATTGATATGATTTACTTGACAAACTTATATATAATCCACCGGTTTAACACTCAGGATCATCAAAAGAAGAGCTCCATTTAAATTCATATCGGCAAACACATGCCCAGTTGAATCCACTGATCCGTACCTAAAAATTTAAAGAGATTTTGTGTGTTTCTTCCTAGACAACTTCTTGATTTTGTTGTAGTTCAAATCTATTAAACAAAATTAAATGGGGCTCAAGGAATATCTTCAGATAAAAAGAAATCACTAAGGGTGAAAATTTTTATTAATTTTGATTTTTAATTATGAAACACTTCAAATTTTTTTTATTCTTCAGTATTATTTATTCACTCGTTTTTTTCACCAATTGTCTTGATGAAATCGATGACGATTTCATATTACAAAAACGTAATGGCTATTACATGCTTGAAGCAACGAGTGAATTAAATCCTTCCGGTACGACAATTATTCAAATTAATAATGGAAATTTATTTTGGTCATTATTGACAGATTCTTGTCGATATGATAATTCAAGCTCGTTAATCTTGGATACCATTACCCATCATACTTCTACAAAATATACTGGTATCTACCAAGTAATGGGGCTAAATGAGGACACTAATGAATTAAGTGCTATCCTTAAATCTAATGAAATTGTCAAAGTTTTTTTTCAAACAGGTTATTTTGATCCCCTTTACTATAACTCAAAGGATTATTACCTGAGGCTTACTGTTATAGATAATGGGGATGGTATTGATTTTATACTAGAACCAGGTAAATGGGATATTAATAATAGCGCGGGAAGGTGTTTTTATAATATAAATTTTATTCTCGATAATGGCTGCATAGATATAGATCCTTCTTTCATTTATAAATTTACAAAGGTAAATTCAGAATCAATAGTCGATGATCTTATTCAGTCTACAGAATGCAATTAATTTAGTAAATAAAATTAAAATTAGAAAACACCTCTTTTTTTCATAAGTTAATTAGTGAATTGCGGAAAATTATTATTCATTTCGATTTAAAAAAGGCTAAAAAACATGCCTCACTTCAAATATCTCCTTCTCTTAAGTATCCTTTATTCACTTGTATTGTTCACCAATTGTGGTGAAGATAGTGATGATCCCATTGCTGTTGATACCATCGACCGAATTATAGGTTCATGGGTTTTAACTAATGAAGAATGGACTGGATCAAAGGAGAATCCAAATTCCTTAAGATCTTGTTTTTTGAAAAGTGACCATGGCAAACCAAACAAATGGAATATTACTACAACAGAAGCAATACAAAAGATATGGAAATGCTGGATAGGAGGCCCTGGTGCGGGGAAAATGCCTTTTGGAAATTGGCCAATTACATATAAAGAGACCTGGACAAATCTTGGTAATAATAATTATGAGTTTAATGGTGATGAAGGGAGCTATAAACCATATTCTCTTGAGTTTTCCTCAGATCTCAGTTCAATGATTGTTATTTGGTTTGAGGGAGAATATGCTGAAACTTGGACTAGACAATAAACTGATAGACATATTTAATTCCATTACTATCAAACACTTTACAAATTAATATACACATCGATCCGGACCGTCAAATGCCAACACAACCGGCTACTATTGTCATTTTAATCAGTAGAAATAAAAAAATATATTTTTGCTGTATTAGCTACTGTAATTGATTTTAATAGGTGATTGTTTTGTGAAAGTCCTTCCGTTGACGCAGTAGTCATGTTTGGTCAATTTGTACTTGTTCTGATCTCAATAAAATTAACTTTGACTTTACCCAACTTTTTCCATTGTCTATCACCTTGAATTCTAAACCTAAGGAAAATAGTATCGTTGACACTGATTAACTTAGTGACTTTGATTGGGAACAAATGTTTGCTAATTAAATAATAGATTTTAGTTTCACACCTAAATAATCAACAATCTACGTATATCATTTAAAGGGCATTTTTTCACCCTATTCAACCCATTTGAATCCAAATTTTTTACGATTTTTTACTTCTATTACCTTCTTAATCTTATTTTCCTTTTCATATATTTTCTTTCTTTCCTTATACTCACCAACCCACTCAATCAATTCTTCGTCAGTATTCCACTCATCATTCCTCTTTACCATTAATATCTCATCCATTATCCATTCACTAATATGCCCTCTATTTATCATATCCTTTATCTTATTAATATGTGTTTTCAACTTACCATCATCAACTTCATAATATATCTCGCATACTAATCTATCTAAAAACCACCCACTATGATTATCCCACTCTAAAATATGTTTATATTTTTCATTTAACCATCTACTAATCCTAACATAACTATTATTTAAATTCTTTAAAATTTCATCTCTTTCTCTAAAAAAACTTAATATATCATCTTTTTTAGGTTTAAATCTCATTGTTTTCTTATTGTCTGAATCAAAAGAAAATAACTCCAGACCTAGTTTAACTCCATAATAATCTTCAATAATGACTTCTTTCTTCTCAAACGAATTCTTTTTTATGTAAACTTTATAATATTTAAAATTATTATCAATATCTATAAATAAAGATTCCTTCTTTACTAAATCTATTAATTTCTCATCCCATTTTAACCAATTGTAATAATGATCTCCTCTACCATTTATAAATGTTTTTAAGTCTTCTAATTCCTTTTTAGTTATGAAATTACCCCAACCAATACCAAATATTTTATGATTATCCTCATTTATTTTTTTCCATATTTTATACTCAACCTTCTTACTTAAAATATAACCTTCTTTTCCAATCCACTTATTTCTTAACCTTTCTCCTACTTTATCAAAATGATCTAATTTATTATTAGTATATCCATTCAATCTTTCTAATCTTTCTAATCTTTCTTCATTACTTATATATTCCCTTTTCAATTTCTTATATAAATCATTAAAATCATTTTCAATTTCCTCCTCATAAATTTTTTTATACTTCCTAATTCCATTCATAATCAATAGAAAAAAACACCAATAATCTCTTAGTCAATACTTAATAGCTCTTTAGTGATTTACTAAAATCCCTTTTTTGCCGTTTTATTGATACTTTAGATTTAAAAAAAGTAACCACATAGATTATACCAATAACAATTTATCACTCATTTGTGGTTAAACTAAATGACCATATTATATTTAAAAAAATCTTTCCAATTTGCTGACGTTATACAGATGCCTTTTCTTGGATAATTCAATATCAATGGTAGCTAAGTAATTTTACAATGCAACCTTTTTACCACTGCAATAAGAACAACCACGCCCCCAAGATCTTTCTTGAATTTGTGCTTGATAGTCATGATTTATGGCTTTATTGCACTTCCACCAATTTTTTTGGCTCCAAAGTTAAAATTATTCGGAGTTAAATCACCATCCTTAGTAGGGTACCACCGTTTGTCTAAGTCAGGATATGTTTCAGTTAGGCTCATTTAATTACTTAAAACTAAGTTAAAGTATTTCTCTCAGCTAAAATTGGCATTTCTAAGAGCTTTTTTGTGTATGACAGAGTGAATCTGAATAATCTTATATTAATCTTCTGAGGAAGCTTATTTTTCGCAGTTAGTGAAGTTAGATTTCTAATCGCCTCCTCGCTACTAAAATTTTTACTTTTGTCTCGATTCCATTAGGTAATCATATAAATGTTGATATCTGGACCCTGCCGTACTATAAAAATCAATAAAGTGTTCATCCATATCAGGTTTTCGGTTACCAAAAGTCATCAACAAATTGCCATTGAATTGAATACTTCTTGTAAAGACTTCAATCCTATCAATTTTTTTGCAATTAATTAAAAGATCTTCAAAATTTTCATTGAAGCCAATTCGAACAATGCCATTAACGAGTTTATCTCTATTAGGAAAAGTATGATAAAGAGCCTTTAAAGCCTTCTGGTAAACAACAGGGTTTGAATAAATTGCTTCCCAATAAACATCCCCTTTTATTTTTCCAAGTGGCAATTTATGTTGAATGAATTCACGCTCCAATCTATCTAATGATTGCCACAGAGCACCCCTGTAGGTTGGGTTATCATGAAAGTAATCAATCTCAGAGTTCACTAAAACATTCCATGAAATTCTTATATAACTATCTTCTGCTTTAACCAGAGTGGTCTCTACTATGTTGTGATATGAGTTATAATCTATGACTAGAAAAATCTTATCATCATACTTCACTAACATATAATCCTCATTAGTTACACAGCAATTTTTCATTTCTTTTAAAGAAATTTTAAATTTTTTTTCGCATGCTTGTTTTAACGTCCTTTCTAGAGATTTATCCATTCATTAATTCATTAGATCCTTATTTGTCCAAACCTATATAGTTCGCATGAAAGTCAATAGAAAAAGTATATTAAAACAATTAAAATCCAATTTCTGAGGTTCTCATAGGTTGTGCGATATTATAGAATAATTGATTATATTAGAAAGAATCTAAAAAGATAAACCCTGTTAGCAGTATTAAAAATTTTCTCATATTTTAAAAGTAATTAAAACGGATAATTAACCTCCGCTTAAATAAGCCTTTCTAAGAGTCTTTGTGGGTATGTTGTATAATTTCCTCTTTACTCCATAAATCTATTTCTAACAATAAATTTATTTCTCTTAACAAAAAATATGGGAATAATAGGAAAACTAGCGATAAGTAAAAAAATAAATGTCTTT
>JGI20151J14362_10000046_pt1 | contig 78715 bp, 69 predicted proteins | sample COG_01_FD_14362 | JGI IMG/M metagenome (IMG submission 14362)
AGGAAATTTCTCCGACTCTAAATAATTTTCATTGAAATGCTCTTGCATCAGTTGATTTGGAAATTCAAAAGAGGTGATGGGTATTCTTAAAACAAAAGCTCCATCTGCCAAATTTAAAATAGCCTGACTCGCCGTATTCACCGCCGCAATATCTTCTAACAATCCATCAGAAAAAAAACTAATGGTAGAGCTGCTAATGCGCATTTTTTGGGCTTCAAGACTGTAACTAGCAAAAGTGAATAATATAATGAGCAAATAAAGACAACCTGTTGTTTTCATATTAAATCTAGTGTTTCAGTACAAATTCCCGAGTAATATTAAACCCAAAATGAATGCCTCCCTCTGACCACTGATCATTGGTTTGCGTTAAGAATCCCATTTCGAACATCGGTAACGAATTGGTAAATTGCAGCTGAAACACATGCCCGCCTGTCTCAATATCAACACCTACCGAAAAGCTATCATAGAAATCATTGATATTGGCCGCATCATCATTCAACTGAATTCTGTAACCATATTCGGCATTAATTGATACCCTTTTCGAAACTTTCATCCTTCCTCCTGCTGCTAAAACTGGAATATCTGATTGATCTGATAGTGAACTTACTAAATTGAAGTGGACCCAACTTGGAACCAACTCTAGAGATAAACGACTCGTAAATTTTCTCGCAAAGACAACTTGATGAACATAACTAAGCCTTGACCGGAAGTAATTATCTCTATTCGGATCAACAAAGCGTGAGGAATTGATCGCAATGGAACTAATGCCAGTAATACTGATTGGAAAGCCCTCTTTTTTTTGACTGGCAATCGAGAACTTTACAAAACCATCGAATATTTTTTTGTAAGAATTCCTACCAACTCCCACAGCAAGTCGATCACTTAGTCCATAGTCTAGTCCTATTCTAATGGTGCTTTCATCTAACCCCCAAAGTTCATACGCTCCTCCATCAAGGCGTCCAAATCTATGTGAAATTCGCAGTTCAAGATTACCTACTGCTACATGCTCATTAGTGTGTAAATTGATAATTTTTCCAGACTTGAATGTAGCAATCACCTCCTGTGGAGCTAGCGGAGCTAACTCATTCAATAATGCATCCAAATCTTCCTGAGACCACCCAAAATTAAATGATATACTCCCAAGAAAAAAAATAAAAATTCTAGTTGCTGTTTTGTACATCATTCTCTATCCACATTGAACTGGTTGCCACATCATATATCTTTCATAATCTAAATGTTTATACTATGATGTTGAAGTTCTTTGATAACTAAAGCCACCCGCTTGATTGTTGGACCAAGATGTTATCTTAATTGATAAATAAATATTATCTGCAATCAGATGGACAACATACGTTTTCCCTACAGCATCTTTAGGTTTCACCGTTGCTGCACGAAACGTTGTATACTTTAATGAAGCATAATCATTAATAACTCCTTCTGCCCACTCGGTCCCGAGTGGACTGGCATCTTTATTTGGAGCATCCTCCACAACAGCATTATAAATTTGACCTCCCGATACTCCACGCGTGATCCATATATTATCGGTAATTCTATCTTGGTTCTCTGCTAATGATTCATCTACATTGTCTAGTTTAATAAAAGTAATTAAATCATCACTCCAAACTTGTTCCTCTAATTTTCCGTATAAATCTTCTTCGTTCTCATAATAGCATGACGATGCCAAAAGAAAAATGATTATCAAGTGAATATCATTTAAATGTGATTTTATATTTGCCATTATACTGCTAAAATATACACTTATATCATAAGATTTTATTTGACCTAAAAATAAACAACAGTTCCTTTATCAAAAAAAGTTCTGCCCTCGTTAAACTATTTTAGTTTGGATATAGACTTTTTGGGCTATCTATTCGAAAATTTCTATCGTTTTAATTATTTTTTTAAAATAATACGATGTTCGTAACCTTGCATTATGCCGAATGTCCTCCCAAAAAAGATTAACATCTCCCCTGTGGAAATTTGTTGATTTTCTGCCTAAAAAACCCAACGGAAATTTAATCCTATCTATATAAATCGCACCATCTATCAAATGCGTCTTAAAGGCATGCCGATAAACCTTGTTATTAGTAAATAGAAACCCTTTATGATCCTTCTTGGCTCCAACTAATGACAAATCCCAAGTAATTGGATTAATGACTGCCCTGCCCTGATACCACTTTTGATATCTCTCAGTTTGATATTCTTTTTTAAGGGTATTCCAGGTTAAAAAGCCCCCTGTCTGATGGGGCTCGATCATCAAAGAAATACTTTTAAATGAATCTTTATCAATACCTATACCCGGAAGGTATGCCGCGATCAGTTTTTCTTGTAAGGGTTGCTCATCAAAAAAATCTTTCAGTAGCATTTTCAAATGAAAAGATCCTTGACTATGTCCTGCCAATATAATGGCATTACCTTTATTGTAGTGTTTCAAATAAAACTGAAAAGACGCCTTAACATCTTCATATGCCATTCTCAAGGCTAGTTCCCCACCGACTTCCAAATTATTGAAGGATTTCAAATGAGCCTGTCGATAAAATGGCACATATACTTTTCCTAACTCGGCCCATGCAGAGGCTTGATATTTAACCACATAATTAATCACGCCTGCTATATGGCGTGGATCTTCGATATCATAATTCCATCGAAAATCATTCGGATCCGTCAATAACGTAGGATAGACATAAAAAATATCTACATTTTTGAAGGGTGCTGCTTTAATAAAGGGCTCCCAAGGCTTTAGCGTATCACTGGGCAGCACTGCCCAATTTCCTTTATTTTCATAATCCAAAGCCCTATTTAATTGCCCAAAGGAACAATGAACAAACATTGAACTTATCAAAACTAGAATAAATCTCATCCCTATTATTATTTAAGTTTTTCAAACATAATTTTATGGAAAAGCAAAAAGATAAAACTCATTATTCAAAACAGAAAAATGATAAAACACATCATTAATACCATACCAATGTAAGAGTATTTGAATTTTATAGTCAAAAATAGGCCTTAACACTTGCCATCATTTTCTGAAGTTTCATGCTCATTTCATGGGGCATAATGACCGATTGTTTTCTCCCCAAAAGCAAATCTTCGTTCATACTGTACGTCTCATAATGGTAGCCAAAAGAATCTCTGAACCCCTCATAATGATCAATTATATAGTCCCCTTCATATAAAAAGCATTCAGATGCCCTCCAGAAATCTGGTAGGGCAATATAGCCCTTTTCACCGATGATATAGGCCCAATTATTCAACTTAGCTCTAAATGAAGCACACAAATTCGCGAGGGAGCCGTCACCGTACTCAAAGAGCATCGTTACTTCCGAATCAACTCCTGTTTTGGCTTTTTGCACGACGACCTTAACCTGCTCTGGTAGGGCATCGATCATCAATGCCGGCACTGCGATAGGATAAATTCCCATATCTAGTAAAACTCCTCCCGCTAAATGAGGATTGTACATGCGGCTCATGGGATCATATTGAGTCGGGTATCCAAAATCAGCTTTTACTTGTAATATCTTACCTATTCTCCCAGATTTCACCCATTCTTGACTTTTTATGATTGCCGGAAGAAAATAAGTCCACATGGCCTCCATTAAATAGCCCGAACTCGCCTTTGCTATTTGAATGAGTTCAACCAGCTCGCTAGGATTGATGGCTATTGGCTTTTCACACATCACTGCTTTTCCTGCTTGTAATGCAGTTTTAGCGTTTTCAAAATGAAAATTATGAGGTGTTGCGATATAAACGGCATCTACATCATCATCATCATACAGACTCTGATAGCCTTCATAGGCTTTGGCTATACTGTATGTATCTGCAAAAGCCTGAGCGCGTCCTTTGTCCCGTGAAGCTACGGCGATCAATTCTCCGTTGTCAACCCAGCGAAAATCGCTCGCAAACTGATGTGCTATGATTCCAGGGCCTACAATACCCCATTTTATTTTCTTGTTTAACATCTCTTCCTATAAAGTAACTTATAATTTGCTCAAATTAAATTAAATTAGAGATTATATATGTTGAATCTTGATTGGGATTGCTCTTGCTTAATTAGGCAAGTACTATGTCTCATTTCCACATGCTTTGATCCATTTAAAAGAGAAGATTATGAAATTTTTTAACTCCGTTACATTTTCATTTTTAATTACCTTCCAAGTATTTTCTCAAGCGCTAGATCATAAAGTATTTGAATCCACTCAATTTCGATTCATCGGACCAGAAGGAAATAGAGCCATTGCAATCGCCGGAGAACCTGGTAATCCTATGGTTTCCTATATTGGCGCTGCCTCTGGTGGCTTATGGAAAACCCAGGACGGTGGAGTCAAGTGGGCTCCAATGACTGATTCGCTCAACGTTTCCTCTATTGGATCAATTGCTATTGCTCCTTCTGATCCAAATCAGGTTTGGATAGGTACTGGTGAAACCTTTGTGATCCGACCTGCCCATGCCATGGGAGATGGTATTTACCGTTCGATCAATGCAGGTAAAAGTTGGCAACATATGGGTCTTGAAAAAACAGGAAGAATTGGTAGAGTTATCGTACATCCCGACCGTCCTGAAATTATTTATGTTGCAGCACTTGGTCACACCTATGGCCCGCAAAAAGAACGCGGGGTATATAGATCCACAAATGGTGGTAAAGACTGGGAACAAATTCTCTTCATTGATCAAGGTACGGGTGCTGCCGATTTAGCCATTGATCCTGAAGATCCAAACACCTTATATGCTGCCATGTGGTCCGTTAATATCAACACTTGGGGTCTCAACAGTGGGGGTCCAGGTGGGGGGATCTACAAAAGTACTGATGGCGGAGATTCTTGGGTAGCCCTCGCCACTCAGGGATTACCCGGAGGTAAAAATCGTCCAGTGGGAAAAACGGCAATTGCAGTGTCCCATAGCAATCCAAATACTGTTTATGCCCTTTTTGAAATAGATAGCCCCGAGTTGTGGCGTTCAGATAACAAAGGGGCTACCTGGAAGCTAATGAATCAAGATCATACTATGAATGAGCGTGCCCCTTATTACACTAGAATAGTGGTAGCACCGGATAATCCTGAGGAAATTTATTTTTTAAGCGTAAGATTCAGTAAATCCGAAGATGGAGGCAAAACATTAATGAAGAACCCACCCCGAGGGGGGGGAGATAATCATGATATGTGGATCGATCCGCTGCTTCCAAAACGAATGATGGTGGCCCATGATGGTTGCGCTAGCGTCAGCCTCAATAGAGGGGCCTCTTTCGAACGCATCGTTTTGCCTATAGCTCAAATGTATCATGTCTCTACAGATGATCAAATTCCTTATTATGTCTATGGAAATAGACAAGATGGTTGGTCGTACCGCGGTCCAAGCAATAGTCAACAAGGCTATATTCCCGTGGGCTTATGGCGTGGCGTAGGTGGTTGTGAAAGTGGATTTGCAAAACCTGATCCATTTGATAATAACATTATTTGGTCTGGCTGTTATGATGGCGGTTTAGAGCGCTATGACCTGACGACCGGATATGCACGAGAAGTTCGTGTTTGGCCAGAGGCAGGTTATGGGTGGACGCCTGCTGATCTGAAATACCGATGGCATTGGAATTTTCCCCTCAGTTTTTCACCACATATCAAGCATCGGGTTTATGTGGGTAGCCAGTTTGTACACAAAACAGATGATGGTGGCCAAAGCTGGCAAGTCATCAGTCCTGATTTGACCTTAAATCGAAAGGACCATCAGCAAAACTCAGGAGGTATTGCTGTCGATAACCTTATGACTTTTGACGGAGCGACCTTATTTGCCATCGAAGAGTCACCGCTTGAAGCGGGCCTCATTTGGACAGGAAGTAATGATGGACAAATACAACTGAGTCGAAATGGAGGAGCGATCTGGCAAAATGTTACTCAAAATATTCCAAACTTACCTCCATGGGGTACGGTGAGTAGTATACATCCGTCTAAATATACAAAAGGCACTGCCTACATCGCCATTGATTTACATCAAATGGGCGACTTTGGCACCTATCTCTATAAGACTTCTGATTATGGTACGCATTGGGAATCCATTGTTGGGAATGTCCCTCAATCCGTACACAGCTTTGCACATGTATTGAAAGAAGATCCAAAAAAGAAAGGTATGCTCTATTTAGGACTAGACAATAGTCTACTCATAAGTATTGATGATGGTTTACATTGGATGCCCCTAAAAAACAATCTGCCCCCTGCCCCCATTTATTGGCTCGAAGTTCAGGAAAATTTTGATGACTTGGTTGTGAGCACCTATGGGCGTGGGTATTATATATTGGATGATCTCTCTGCTCTTCGCCAATTTAATCCAGATTTAAAGGAGTCTCCACAAGTATTTGATCCCCGAAAGAGCTACCGTCTGAACAATAAAGAGAGTATTAAAACCGATGGTTACAGCTTTAATTCTGGACAAAACCCTGCTTACGGAACTCCGATCAATTATTATCTCCCAGATACCCCCACCGAAAAGGTTTTGATCGAGATCAGAGATGGAAAAAATCACATCATTCGAACTTTAAAAGGATCAAATGAAACTGGAGTAAATCGGGTCATATGGGATTTGAGATACGAGCCAACATACAAACCCCAACTACGTACCCTTCCCTCCGGCAGGCCTTGGGTACAGCTCAACGGCGAAGGTTGGAGGCCCCTGGTTACGTGGGATTTAGACTTATGGAGTGGTCAATATGGCCCGAGGGTAGTCCCTGGTAAGTACACCGCGGTAATTACCATCGATGATGCCTCCTTTGAGAAAGATTTGGTCGTATTGAAAGATCCGCTGGCAAGGGGCTCCTTGGCAGATTTAGAAGCGCAGGTACAATTCTCCCTGGCTTTGAGGGAGGCGATGAATTTAGCCGTTACGATGATCAATAAAATTGAATACATAAGGAGTGAGTTATTGCTTCTTAAAACTTCACTTAAAAAGAAATCTGACCTCAAACAAGTAGATCAATTGACGGGTATCGCAACCCAAATTGCAGGATCACTTTACGACATCCATCTCACAGGTGCACGAGAAGATGCCTTTCGATCTCCAATGAAATTATATGGGCGCTTAAGTGCCTTGGCCAGTGAAATTAATTCCAGTGGCATTGATTTTAAACCTACGGATCAACAAGGGGCGGTATATGAAGTTTTGAACCAAAGACTTCAAAAGACCAAAGGAGAGTTTGACGAACTGATAGACCATGATATCGCTGCATTCAATAAGAAACTCAATGATTTAGACATGCACATTGATATCGAAAAAAAAATAGAAAAAGATAATTAATCTTGCCCGAACATAATATTTTACATATTATAGGCTGAAATATATCATATCAAGTATTTCAAATGAATAAACCATCAAAAAAAAAGGAACGAAAAAATAAAAACAAATTAACACTTGTTAAGATTACCAATTCGGACTTTGATAAAATCAAATCAGCTCAAGATCTTGAGGATTTTTTAAAAGTCAAAGGTGCCCACTTTAAGATACCAGATCCCGAAAAGGATTACGAATACCAACTAAAAAAACTCCAAGTCGAATTGGTTAAATTACAGAGTTGGGTAATCAAAAATCAAAAGAGGGTCATTGTGATTTTTGAGGGGCGAGATACCTCCGGTAAAGGGGGTGCCATCAAGCGATTCACAGAACATCTGAATCCAAGGGCCATGCGCGTAATTGCCATGCCCAAGCCAACAGAATTAGAAAAAAAACAATGGTATTTTCGGAAATACATCCAAGAATTGCCTGAAGCAGGAGAAATTGTCTTTTTTGACCGAAGCTGGTACAATAGGGCCGTAGTAGAGCCTGTCATGGAATTTTGCTCCCCCGCGGAATATGATCGATTTATGCGTCAAGTTTCTGAGTTTGAGCATATGCTATTTGAAGACGGAATTTCATTAGTTAAATTATGGTATTCTATAACCAAAGAAGAACAACTTAAAAGGTTCTCGGAAAGAAAAGACAATCCCTTGAAAAGATGGAAATTTAGCCCCGTAGATGAAATGGGTCAGCAACTATGGGATAAATATACGTACTATAAAGAGCAGATGTTCAGCAAAACACATACTTCCTTTAGTCCTTGGATCATCGTCAAGACCAATGATAAAAAAACCGCCCGCCTCGAAAGTATCAGGTATCTATTGTCCTACTTTGAATATGACGATAAATTAGAGGCCTCCACTCGGGTATTACCTGATCCCAATGTCATCATGAGGTTTCATCAATCATTCCAGCACATTGATTAATATGGAAAAAACAAATTTCAGCAGTCAGGAGTTAAAGCTACTCAGCACTAAAAAAGCATTAAAAATGATGCTCAAATCGGGAGATAAGTTCTCTCCCGAAAGGACTTTAAAAACACTCAGGTATGAAAAAGAACTTGAAAGTCTACAAAATGAGCTCATTGAGTTACAAAATTGGGTGATCACACAAAAGCAAAGAGTTTGTATCCTTTTTGAAGGCCGAGATGCCGCAGGTAAAGGCGGTGCCATTAGACGTATTACGCATCATTTAAATCCGCGTTTTTATACGGTCAATGCGCTACCTAAGCCCAGTGAAAAAGAGATGGGACAATGGTATTTTCAGCGCTACATAAATAAGCTTCCCAATCCTTCTAATATCGTTTTTTTTGATCGAAGTTGGTACAATAGAGCGGTGGTCGAACCCGTCAACGGATTTTGTACAACCCAAGAGTATGAACACTTTTTGAATGAAGTGAATGGTTTTGAGGAAATGCTGGTCAATGATGGTATTATTTTAATCAAATTATACATTTCTATTACCAAGGATGAACAGCAATTGAGATTCAATGAAATGCAAAGTAATCCTTTGAAACGCTGGAAAGTAACCGCAGTCGATTTAAAAGCACAAGATCTTTGGGATCAATACACCCTTTATAAGCAACGTATGTTCGAAAAAACGAATACAGAAAAAAATCCTTGGATTATCGTCCAAGCCAATAAAAAGGCTAAGGCACGGAGTCAAATAATCAAAACAATTTTGAGTAAAGTTCCTTATCAAACCCCATGAAGTTAATATTTATACTAGGGGTGATGCTAGGGTGGCTATTCTACCCCTGCTTAGGTCAAAACATTGAATACAATGTATCCTTCGAAAAGGTTATTCACCATATAGCCGATATTGAGGTGGTTTTTAAAGATATTGGGAAGGAGCCTCTCGTCACAAGAATGAGCCGCAGCTCCCCAGGTAGATATGCTTTACATGAATTTGCCAAAAATGTGTACGATGTCAGTGCTTCAGATCAAAATGGAAATAACCTGAATATTCAAAAAAAAGATCCCTACCAATGGGAAGTCATTAATCATAAAGGTTACGTAAAGATTCATTATAAATTGTTTGCTAATAGAGGTGATGGTACTTACAGTCAAATTGACGAAACCCATGGCCACTTAAACAGTCCCGCCACCTTCATGTATGCCCCTGATTTTAAGGCCCGACCACATCAAATCACATTCAATCTATCTCCCGATTTAGATTGGCGTGTGGCGACCCAGCTAGAGCATATAGGTGATGGTGTTTATCGTGCCCCCGATCTTGATTACTTGATGGACAGTCCAATAGAACTGAGCAATTATCAACTGAAGGAATTTGTCTTAAAGCACGATCACAAGAAGTATAAAATTCAATTTGTGCTTCACGGTGAAGCTGATGCTGAGGATTTTAATGATTATTTTGAAAAGGTTCAAAAGATCGTTCGCGAAGAAGTTAGGGTCTTTGGCGACCTTCCAGATTTTGATTTTAAGAGATATACTTTTTTAGCTTGCTATGCACCCAATGTAAATGGAGACGGTATGGAGCATCGCAATTCTACGATATTAACAGAAAGTCAAGACCTTAACTCCAAACCACTCAATCATATTGCTACGGCGGCCCATGAATTTTTTCATTCTTGGAATGTTGAACGCATACGCCCAAAATCCTTAGAACCTTTTGATTTTGAGGAAGCCAATATGTCAGATGCGCTCTGGTTTGCTGAGGGGTTTACCAATTATTATACAAACCTTATTTTATGCCGAACCGGATTAATCAGTGAAGAAAATTACTTAAAGCGAGTCGAAATAGAACTCAATGCTGTTTGGAATGCGCCTGGTATAAACCACCGCTCTCCTATCGAAATGAGTTATCAAGCGCCGTTTGTCGATGCCGCGCGCAGTGTGGATCCTGTAAACAGGGAAAATACTTTCGTGTCCTATTATACCTATGGAAGTGTTTTGGGTTTGGCGCTTGATCTTGCGCTTAGAAATATGAACAATGACTTGACTTTGGATGGATATATGCAGCTGATTTGGCAGAAATATGGTATTCCAACACAGGCTTATGAATTGTCAGATCTAAGAACGACTTTAGCTCAATATGCCGGTGCTGTTTTTGCTGATTTTTTCTTTGAATCCTTCATTTATAATGCCAAGCAACCCAACTATCAAAAAGGGTTTGAAAATGTCGGCATCTCCTACGAAATCCAAAATTCAACAACCCCTTTTTTCGGAGCAATGGTCTCAAACATTGGGGAAAAATTCACCCTAGTAAGTAATCCTTTAGAAGGTACTTCTAGCTATCAAGCTGGGCTTTCCTATGGAGATGTTATTCTCGAGATAGGTGGTGAAAAAATGAGCTCTGAAATCTCCTTTGATGCATTTATTCGCTCCCATTACCTTCCCGGACAGGCAACTAACTTGATCATTGAAAGACATGGAAAAACCAAATCGGTGCGTTTAGAATTTAAGCCTTATCCTCAAATAATTTTAAAACTTCTACCCCATGCACCCGCTAAATCACAATTTCTTCTGCGAAAATGGTTAGACTCAAAAACATCAAAATGAATCCACTTGCGCTAGAGATAATAAAGACGTCCTGTTGTTATTTCAAAGAAAATAATCTGAAAGTAATCAAATGCTTGGATACCTTAGATGAATCTGCTCTATGGCATCGTCCCAATGAAGTCTCAAATGCCATTGGAAATCAGGTATTGCATCTTTGCGGCAATATCCATCAATATGTCATTTCCTCATTAGGCAATCAAAAAGATATTAGGAACCGACCTATGGAATTCTCTGAAAGGAATGGCCATTCTAAGAAAGAATTAATTTCTTTAATCAACCAAACGGTCGCTGCCGCGCTAGACATTATTGCGTCGATTGATGAAACCACCCTCCTAAAGGTTCGCCCCGTTCAAACGTACTCCTTTAGCGGGGTTCAGGTATTGATTCATGCCACTGAACATTTTTCCTACCATACCGGACAAATTGCCTTTTGGACCAAGTATCTTACAAATAAAGACCTCGGGTTTTATGCCCACCAAGATCTCAATTGAAAAGATCGTTGAGACGCATGAAATCCGTACTCCTCGTCTAGCCATAAGAATCAGTTACCAATGACTTCCAAAGAAGAATGAAGTGCTCTTGATTTATAAATTGACGTATTCAAATTTTAGTAAGCATCAATTGATCATATAAAATTGGTTTATTATCCCAATTATTTCAGAATATGTTTTTTCTCATCTCAATGCACTTTAAATTGAATGCTTATTGATTTTTTTATTTAAAAAAAACTATGATTACTTGGAATGACGTTATAAAATTTGCCTCAAAAGGAAATCCAGAGCCCGAACGAAGGGTGGAAAAATCTGATCATGAATGGAAAGATTTGCTCACAGTTGAACAATATAAAATAACCCGACTTAAGGGTACCGAACCTGCAGGCACAGGTGCCCTCTGTCATGCCCATGAAGCAGGCGTATATAGCTGTTCATGCTGCGATACTGAATTATTCGATTCCACCATCAAATTTGAATCAGGATCAGGATGGCCCAGCTTTACCCAACCTATTGATATAGCCTCAGTAAAATATGTGAAAGACGACTCTTTTGGCATGATTCGTGTAGAAGTTATGTGTAACGTCTGCGATGGGCATTTAGGTCATGTTTTTCCGGATGGGCCGGAGCCAAGTGGTTTACGGTATTGTATAAATTCTGAGTCTATTAAATTAATTAAAGATTGATATGAGTGCGGAGATCATAACGATAGGTGGGGGCTGTTTTTGGTGTATTGAAGCAATAATGCAGCGCGTCAAAGGGGTTACCAAAGTTGAATCTGGGTACAGCGGAGGGCTGGCCCCCGGGTATCCTACTTATAGAGAAGTTTGTTCTGGTCTTACTGGTCATGCAGAGGTAGTAAGAGTCACCTTCGAAAACGAAGAGATTTCGTTGCGCGATTTACTGACCATTTTTATGACCTTACATGATCCGACTCAATTGAATGGGCAAGGTGCTGACCTGGGCACACAATATAGATCAGTTATCTATTATCAATCCGATGATCAGCGCGCTACCGCTGATGCTGTTTTTATTGAATTAAAAGATTATTTCGATGCTCCCCTCGTTACCGAAATATCCCCTGCCCTACCTTTCTATTTGGCAGAAGCAGATCACCATGACTATTACAATCAAAATAGCCAAGCGGGTTATTGCAGAGCCGTCATTCAACCTAAATTAACTAAACTCCGAAGCAAGTATGTAGATAGATTCGTAGAATGAATAAAGGAGTCACTTTAATTATTCTGGGTCTCCTACTTTCCACACCCCTCGAAGCCCAAATATTGACAGTCAAAGACTTAGCCAATGCCTGTCCTATTACTAACGTTACCATTGAAAGTACGCTTTCATTGATTCTCAAAACGGATACTGCGGGAAAAGCCGATATAGGTCCATTTAAACAAGAAGATGAAATTTGGTTCATTCACCCCAATTATATGGTTTGTCAATTCAGTTATGCAAAATTGGTTGAGATGAACTTTATGGTAACCCTTGCAGAAAACTCTTATTCACTAGGTGAAATTGTCGTGTCAGCCAATAAGTTCAATGAAAAACTGAGTGAACTAGGACAATCCATCCGAGTAGTAAATGCAAAAGAAATCTCTTTTTTAAATCAGCAAACGACACCTGATCTTTTACAAAGCTCGGGAAATGTATTTGTACAAAAAAGTCAAATGGGGGGAGGCAGTCCTGTCATAAGAGGGTTTGAAACCAATAAAGTTTTGATGGTTGTTGATGGGGTTCGCATGAACAATGCCATCTATAGGGGTGGACACCTTCAAAATTCATTGACCCTAGATAATAATGTCCTAGAAAGATTGGAAATTATTTTAGGTCCCGGCTCAGTCATCTACGGGAGTGATGCGCTCGGTGGAGTCATGCATTTTTACAGTAAGAATCCCAAGTTATCTGACAATGATACTTTGGAAATCCAGACGCAGCTCCTTGCACAGTATGTCAGTGCCAATAATGCCAAAACTACTCATTTAGATTTCAACTTTGGATTAAAAAAATTCGCTGCGCTCAGCAGTCTCTCTTTCTCTGATTTTGGTGATTTAAGGCAAGGGGGGCGTCGCGACCCACAATATCCTAATTTTGGTAAGCGATTGTTTTATGTAGACAGAATCAATGATCAAGATGTCGTCTTAACAAACTCTAATCCAAATATTCAAAAAAAATCAGGCTATAGACAATATGATTTCCTACAAAAATTTCTTTACCGGCAAAATGATGTAATGAATCACGTCTTGAACTTTCAGTATTCTACTTCTTCAGATATTCCAAGATATGATCGGCTGACACAAATAAAAAATGATGCACCCCAATATGCGGAATGGTTTTATGGTCCACAAGAAAGATTCTTCAGCTCCTATCAATTAGACCTTACGCAGAAGCGAAAGTGGTTTGATCAAGCGAAAATTATTTTAGGATATCAATTCATTGAAGAAAGTCGACATACCCGACCCTTTAATAATTCCTTTTTAAAAAATAGAAATGAACAACTCAATATTTACACACTAAACGCTGATTTCGAGAAAAAGAAATTGAAAAATACTTTGAGATATGGATTTGATTTTTGGCATAATAAAGTGCGTTCTACCGCCCATCAACAAAATATTATAACCCTTGATCAGATCCCTTTAGATACCCGCTACCCTGATGGAGGATCAACTATGGAGAGCTATGCTTTTTACTTTACCCATTCCTACAAATTAAATGATCAATGGATTTTGAATGAGGGATTGCGTATCAACTATATTGGACTGGAAGCTCATTTCGATGATAAAACTTTTTTTCCTTTTGACTTTGATCAGGTAACTCAAGCCCATACCGCCCTCAATGGAAATTTAAGCTTGGTTTATAATTCGAAAAATAATTGGCGGGTCATGCTCGCTGGCTCTTCCGGATTTCGAGCCCCAAATATCGATGATCTCAGTAAAGTATTCGATTCATCTCCTGGAAATGTTGTTGTTCCCAATCCTGAGCTTGCCCCTGAATATACCTACAATCTAGAGCTTGGTATTTCGAAACGATGGTTAGGGAAAATCCATTTTGGTTTAAATACTTATTACACTTGGTATCAGAATGCCATTACCATACAAAAAGTAACTACTGAAGATAATCAGACAAGTAGTCCACTTACAGAATCAGCCGAATCTTTAGTCTTGTATGATGAAACCCTCAGTGAGGCGTATCACAATGCCAATGCCAAAAAAGCCTTTATTTATGGATTCAGTGGACTGTTAAATGTTGACCTTACCCATCAACTGAAATTTAGTCATTCCATGACCTACACTTTTGGTCGAATAGTCAATGATCCGGGACACTCTCCCTTAGATCATATCTCACCCCTATTTGGTCGGTCCAGTATTGATTTACAAATAAGAAAATTCATAGGCTCCTTTTTTATGGTATTTAATGGTGATAAAAAATCTAAAGATTATAACCTCTCCGGTGAGGATAATGAGTTATTTTCAGTAGATCCAATTAATGGATTTATGCCTAAATGGGTGACTTTAAATTTAAATACTTCCTACTCGTTAAATGAACAAATACAATTCCAATTGAGCTTTAATAATATCTTAGATACAAACTACCGTCAATTTGCTTCCAACATCAGTGCGGGAGGTAGGAATATTTCTTTGACCTTCAGAGGTTCCTTTTAAAGTAGAAAAAAAAGACTCTAATAGGGATTTCGGTGGCTATATTAGTTAGTAAAAACCTTATAGATTAGACAATTCCCAACCCTTTCGATAAAGCTTAGTTACGAATTGATTGGCCTCCACATTTCTTTGTAAACATCCACGACATTGCATTGAACTCCAGAAGAATATCCTAACTGCAGGGCTTTATGATATGCATCAAACAAATAACAGCCCATATCTCCCAATGAACCTGTTCCATATTCCCAAAACACCCTCCAATTAAAAGGATGTAATCCCGGTATAAAGAGCCTTTTGGTCGCGAGGCCCAACCATAAATCCCAGTCCAATTTTACAGGTTTTTCATTTTCATTGGCGAATGGCATCTAGATGGCTTGAGACCAAACTAGTCGATTCGTCAAAATTTGAACTTTTTCAATCCTTATAATTTTTTGATCTTGGACCTATTGTTTCAATCGGACCACTCCTTGATTGGATCCTCCTTGATTGGATCCTCCTTGATTACCCATTTGGGTAACAATATTATATTTTTCTGTAGTTTAAGTGAGTAAAAGTGCCTCTGAGATGGGATATTAATAGTTTTTGCACATATATATGCTTACCGCGAAACATCACACTTTGCACTATTAAGGTGTGCGTATGATATGGGAAATGAATCGTAAAACTAAAGGACCACCGCTTTATAATATAAACCTATAAGTGGCCTTGATTAAAAACGTGTTGTTGAGTTGCTGATCAAAGATCTGATAGCGCAAACTCTGACCCAGCTCACTCATCGGATCATCTAACCCCGTAATTCCTTGAGACCAAACAAAATACAGTTCAGATCCAGGCACATATTCCCATCTTACCACTAAATTGGATCTGAATTGCACATATGAAAAATCAGGATTCTCAAAGGTGAAATCAGCCCTCCCATCTTCATCCTGATCAATAGAGAAAATACCATCACTGATGCTGATCTGCTGCTCCGAATAAAGCTGAATACGCTCATCTAATTTTTCAGCACTTGCCTTTTTTACATAATTAAAATCATCATAAATACCTCTTGAAATGAACGGCTGTCCATAATATTGCAGTGTCAGATTTGGATTGATGTTGTAATTAACCCTTAAAGAGGTCGACCATGTCACCTGATCAATAGCGGCCAAAATATAAAAATTCTTTTTAAGGAAATTTCCTTGGGTTACATACTGGGTCTTACTTGGGGCATTTCTATAGGAAGTTTCCAACGATAGTCTCAAGGCATTAACAAGTTGATATCCCATTGAGATGGAATAGCGGGTAAATGAAAAATTATTTTCCACTGCTTGACTTTTCCCTATCCTTATATTCACATTATATTTTTTCCTTCGATCACTACCTGCTGACAAGAATATTCCATTTTCTTCAGAAAAGCGCCACCTTGGTCCCCCCCGCAAATAGGTATTGATATTGATCAAAGGCTTATGAATGATATAAACACCCGCTTCCCAATTGTTTTTGAAATTAACATCGCCTTTAAAATTAAATTGTAAGCGATTCAAATTCCCTTCAAAATCATATGTGGTATATTGACCTAAATTGATTGAGGTACTTCTGTACCAGTCTGTAGGTGTTTGAAATTGTCCTGTCAAATTTAAGTATTGACGAATTATATCTGCCTGGCGCAAAAATCCAATGTCATTAAGTTCTAGTTCTGGGGAGCGCCAAATGAATCCCCCATCGTATAACCAAATGCCTGTTGCCTTCCCTATCTCTAATTTACCTCCTGTACCTGTAAGCATTGTACGACTCGTATCTAACGCTACATGTGAAGCATCTGAGCGGTTAAAAAGATGGGTGATATCGGATTGAGTAGCAGAAATGGCTTCTTTGGATCCCTGAACATTGCTAGCTACAAAATTTCCTGTCAGATAATATTTTCTATCCTGCCAATTGTGCTTGAAATCTACACCTCCTGAATAGGCTACCTCTCTTAAAAATTGAAAATTGGCTCCCAAATCCCGATGGGTAGCCGTGATCATGGCACCAACATAAGACATCCTACTATTAAAATCTTTTTGTGCGCGGCCCACCAAGTAATTGGTCATGGGCTCAACCTGTTGTTTAGATTCCTCACCATTATCAATGATTTTGGCATACATGTTATCCGTGACCGTCTCTAACAATCCCAAAGACCACCCGTTTTTAGTTTTTCCAGAAAGCCTTGCCGCTCCTAAAATAATCGTATTATTCGGTTGATCTACATAGGCATCCGCAGTTCCTGACGCAGAACCCTGAGGACTTCTTCCTATCCGCCTACTATAAAACAAATTGTCGGAACCATTAGCAAATTGGAAATCAAAGATATTTTTATTTTCTACAAAAAAGGGGCGTCTTTCATTGAAAAATATTTGAAACCCATCCAAGGCAATAGCTCCGGGATCCGCTTCCACTTGACCAAAATCTGGATTTACAGTCAAATCGAGAGTCAAATCGTTGGTTACTCCTATTTTAGCATCGATACCCCCATTAAATCCTAGGTCTTTTCCATCCCTAAATGGGTTACCAGACTCACTTGCATAGGTGTCATATTTAGTAACTACAAAAGGTTGTATTTCCATCTGATGCTGAGCCTTAATATTCTTGAGTCCTTGAAATGTACCGGACTCACTAATCCAACCTGCACTGTTTTGTGGGATTCGATCCCAAACTGACATCTCTTGTTCTCTGAACAAATTTCTTGCCACTTGCAATCCCCATAATTGCTCCGCTGATTTTCCAAATTTCAATTGGCTAAACGGAATTTTCATTTCTGCATTCCATCCTAGAGAATGAATGGTTGTGGCTACATACCAAATAGGATTCCAACTATCATCATCATTATTCCCATTTTCAGTAACAAAGGCATCACCTTTTACGCCCGAAGCACTGACTCTAAAGACAAAAGCCGTTCTTTTATCAAAATAACTATCGAAACCTATAGCGACCCAATCTCCCTGTATATTATCTCGTCTAGATAACCGTTTTACGATCTTGTCGGGTTCAGCATCTAAACACTGTATAGCTACATACAAAAAATTATCATCGTAAACCAACTTAAATTGAGTAGGTTGGGCGGGAACTGTATTCTCATCAGGTCCTGCCTCGACAAAATCCCCTTCCCAAGCAATATCACCCCAAAGGGCTTCATCAAATCTCCCGTCAATTTCTGGAGCTTCTGTTCCCATTATGGCATGGGTAACATAGCTTCTTTTATCCTGAACGACATCTTGAGCAGCAACAGTAAATACTGGAAAAAATATACTAAATAGTATTACGTTTTTAATCTTCTTCATTTCAACCACCTCAATAGCTGTATGACTGAACGAAATAGAACAAAAAAGGTTACCTAAAATTTAATAATTTAAAATGACCATTATTCGATTTATTTCTATAAAATTAAAAAGGGATCCCAAACCATATAACTTTAGATAATCATTTTAATCCTATTCTTCTCATTTGTCACATCTCCCAACCCGATCTGTAGATCCTCCCGACAAATTGATTGGCCTCCTCTAGGTTGGTAATTCGTGTGTTTTCACCATCCCAAATCAATTTTTTTCTTGCATAGAAAGACATCTTACCCTTGGCGTTTTCTCGCCGAAGCATGTAACTTCGGATGGCCAAATTTCCCATTAATACAGTCTCCGTCATGGGGCCAGCATAATCAAAAGAGGAAGTCAAGGCTTGGTGCTCACTGCTTTGATAACCTGCCTTACAAGCATCTATCCATTTGCGCTGATGTCCGTATTCCGGCTCATCGCTCGGTGCTAATTCTGGACCAGAATCCATAGTCCCATCGTTTAAATAAAGTTTGGGCATCAATGGTGAGCTGTCATTAATATTGGTAGAGATGATGCCTTTTTCTCCAATCATCAAAACACCATTTGCGCTTCCGGGCCCCCCAATATCATCATTGGCAGGAATGATTTCTGGATGTGATGGCCTGATACCCCCATCACTCCAAGTCATTTCAATCGGTGATTTACTCTTCTCTGTTGCATCAAAATGCAACGTGGTAAAAGATGAAGGTGGACATCCTTCAGGAAAGTAATCAGGTGTCCACATGCGAGAATAAACCGTTCCCACGCTGCACTCGGCATCCTTAGGGTATTTCAAACCCAGCGTTCTGTAAGGAATATCTATTAAATGACATCCCACATCTCCCAAAGCTCCAGTTCCGTAATCCCACCAACCCCTCCAATTGAATGGATGCATATTAGGAGTATAAGGTTTGTCCGGTGCAGGACCGAGCCATAGATCCCAATTCAAATCTGCAGGCTTAGCAGAGGGATCTACAGCAGGCATTTTTATACCTTGTGGCCATACCGGACGATTGGTCCAAATTTGGACCTTTGAAATCTTGCCAATGACGTCCGAATTTACCCAACCCTGAACGGTCTGCAACAATGGGTTAGATCCACCTTGATTACCCATTTGAGTAACTACTTTTTGTTTCCTGGCCATTTCGGTCAGTATCCGGGCTTCTCTTATATTGTGAGTAATTGGTTTTTGAACATATACATGTTTGCCACTCTCCATAGCATGAGCAGCAGCCACACCATGAACATGATCAGGAGTAGAAATCGTAACAGCATCCAAATCTTTTTCCTTATCCAACATCTCTCTGAAGTCAGCATAGCGCTTAGCTTTTGGAAATTTTTTGGCTGTTGCTGCTGCGCTTCCAGAAAAATCTACATCACACAAGGCACCTACTCGAGCACTACCATTGCGAGCGGCATTTGAAATGTCACTTGCCCCCTTACCACCCGATCCAATCGCAGCAATATTGAGTTGGTCACTGGGTGCTATGAAACCCTTACCTCCCAAAACATGGCGTGGGAGAATATTAATGGCGGATAAGGCCAGACCACTCTTAACAAAAGATCTTCTGGATTTCAAACTGATTTTCTCTTTTTTCATAATATTTCCTTTTCTCAATTTCAAGATAAGAAATAAATTAGTTCTAAAAAACAAATAAAAATAGTATAAATTAAAAGTTCATTATTTCACGGCAAGACCTTTTAAAAAATTAACTTTTCATTTTCCATTTTGGATAGGTTCGGTATTGGGCATCATTTTATTCAATACGAAATAAACAGGACAGAATTTGGTAAAAGGACTTACGATTTGCAGTCCAGCCACCGCTATGGTAATCCAACCAAAACTTAAATTAATATAATTGGCCAATAAAACACTGCTGAGATAGAGAATCCCAACTATTCCGTCGTGTAATCTTATTTTTGATATGTTTTTATCCATGATTATTGTTGATTATTTGAAACAATAATAATCAACATTTTTGTATAAATTTTGCATCATATGTTACATAGCAGTCATTAAATTAAAATGATTTTACCTCTTCTTAGTATAATCACTTTTTCTTGTTCCATTTTTTTCAAAACTCTCGAAATCACTACTCTCGTCGTACCAAATTCATTTGCAATGACTTGATGGGTAATAGGTATTTCATTGGTATTTAAAAGCCTACACTTATTTTTAAAAAAGGCTTTCAAACGACCTTCAATTTTAGTTAAACTAGCTTCTTTTAATTTATCTAAAAGAATTTCATAGTTATGAATATATGTTTTCACTACAAACTTCTGCCATGAGGGGTATTTAAATTGCCAACTATTCATGATTTCGCGGGGGATCAATAGCAGTGATGAATCTAATTCTGCCACTGCAAAAACCCTACTTTTATGATCTGAGAAAATAGTGAAATACGAAAACATGCAAGCCTCTTTTTCCTTGATGTAGTACAAGGTCATTTCTCGATCTTTTTCATAATCCTTATGAAAAACCCTAATGGATCCTTTCATCAGGAAGGGAATCAGATCCATGTCATCCCCCTCCTTTACGATAGAAGTCCCCTTGAAAACGCTTAGCTCTTGAGCATGCGCTCCTATTTCCTCTAGGAGTGGTTGCTCTAGGGGTAAGTCAATTGAATTTTTCATTTATCTGCTTTTTTTTGTTGTGAAAAGAATCAAATGGCTATTTTGAATAAAAGCCCTCTTTAAAAAAATCTATGAAACAAATATCGCTCCCCCATTGGAGGAATTAAAAATGCCTGCATTCTTTTTAAAATTAATAAAATTATCACCAATTTTAAAATAATGATAAAGTAGTTATCTTATGTGATCATGCGGGTTTTAAATTATAAGATTGTTTTTTTCATTTGTAATCATAAGCTAGTTTCTCAAAAAAATTATCTTTTTAGTGAGCAAATATTATTTGAAAATGGTCAGGAGGGTTATGCATGTTATCGAATACCTGCCATCCTTCAATTAAAAAATGGAACTACTAAAAGAAGACTGATTAAAAGAAGTAACGATGGGGGTCAAAGCTGGGACAGCGTCTATTTTGATCCTGAATTAATCACTCCAGTTTGCCAATCAAGTCTGTTCTTATTTCAAAATACCGCACAAACCTTACTCCTATACAGTGGGCCAAATAGTGCAGAAGAAAGGATTCGCATGACCGTAAAGGCGAGTGAGGACAATGGGATTACCTGACCGATAAAAAAAGAAATTTATCCGGGAATATCAGCCTATTCTGACCTTACTCAAATCAATGAATCACAGGTCGGCCTTCTTTTCGAAAAAGAAAATAAAACGATCAATTTTGTATTTTTTTCAATAGATTGGCTTCTAAATTAGAAACATGTGCCAAGTCAATAGACCCTGACCCCAAGATTAAAATAGTGAATATTAATCCTCTTCTCTTGAGAAAAGATTACCTGTTTTTTTAACCCTTTCTATAAAATATCATCCATAATTGTATAAAATAAATGACGCAACCTCATCTGACATCATCTAAAGCCTCTCGTGTTACTGGGGCAGAAATTTCTTGGTTTGCCCCGATTTGCGATGGTGATGATGATTTTTTAGGGACTCGAAATGAGCGATATAAAAGCAACTGGGAAAATACCGCGGCCATTGTTCGACAAGCCGATGTCCTGGGATATCGTAATATTTTATGCCCCTCCTCCTATCAGGTAGGCCAAGATACTTTGAGTTTTGCAGCAGCCATCGCCCCGCAAACCCAAAAAATCAACTTATTAACCGCCATCAGATGTGGTGAAGTTCATCCTCCAATGCTCGCACGGGCCATTGCTACCCTTGATCACATGCTACAAGGTCGTTTGACCTTAAATATCATTTCCTCTAACCTCCCCGGGACTGAGCTAGATTCAGAAGCACGTTATCAGCGCTCAAGAGAAGTCATCACCATCTTAAAACAAGCCTGGAATGAAGATTTTATTGATTTTTATGGCGATTTTTATGACTTACACCTTCCGACTGCCCCTGTCAAGCCTTATCAACATAATGGTGGACCCATGCTTTATTTTGGGGGGTATTCTCCTGCAGGCATAGACCTTTGTGCCCAGCACTGTGACGTCTATCTTATGTGGCCTGAAACGCGGGAAAAAATTAAAGCACAAATGGAAACCCTCTCCGCCAAAGCAGCTGCCTATCATCGGACATTGGATTTCGGACTTCGAGTCCATGTTATCGTACGAGAAACGGAAGAAGAGGCACGGCAATACGCTGATCAATTAATATCCAAACTCGATATCCAAAAAGGAACTGAAATTAGGGAAAGAGCGCAAGACGCAAGATCTTTGGGGGTATTCAAACAAAGTGAAATACGGGCCGCTGCTGGTGAAGATTATTTCGTTGAACCCCATTTGTGGACAGGGATTGGACTCGCAAGATCAGGTTGTGGCGCCGCTCTGGTAGGAAATCCCCAACAAGTTCTTAGTAAAATTAATGACTATATGAGTATGGGTATACGCTCCTTCATCTTTTCTGGTTATCCACATCATCAAGAAGCCCAATATTTTGCAAAATGGGTACTGCCGCATTTAAAAACCATCTCTCTGCCCAAGGTATATGGAAGAGTTCCCCAAGATCCTCCAAACACACCTTTAGGCAAAGGACCCAGATTCTAATATCATGTTAGATCTTATTATTGTGTTATGCTATTTCGCTTTGATCTTAATCGTGGCTTTAAGCGATTCAAAAAATAAAAAAATAGATGCAGATGCTTATTTTTTAAGTTCTAGAAATTTAAGATGGCCCTCCATTGCGATTTCTACCATCGCAACCAATGTACAGGGTTATCAGTTTTTGGGCATGATGGGCTCTGCTTATCTCTATGGATTAGCTCAGGCCAATTTGGAAATCAACGCCACTCAAGGTCTTTTGATTGCCGCATTCGTCTTTATTCCCCTGTTTTTAAAACACAAAATTACCACCGTTACCGAATTCATCACTATTTACCTTGGTAAACGCGCCGGATTGTTTTATTCGATAGCTAACCTAAGTTTATTTTCTACCATTACTTTGGGTGCTGCCTTATTTTGGGGTGCTTACGCTGCTGATCAAGTCTTTGGAAAACAACTTGCCGTGCTGCATGAGGACCGCATGATGCGTATCGCGATTTTGATCGTGATCTTAGGTCTCTTTTCAGCCATTTATACTTATCTAGGAGGTCTAAATGCAGTAGTCAAAACAGACATTATTCAGTTCATCATTCTCTTATTTGGGGGCTTGTTTGTATTAATCGTTAGCGTTAGCGCACTCGGTGGTTGGGAGGAGCTTTATGTGCAAACAAATCACCGTATGCACCTACATTTACCTACCGATCATCCGATCCTGCCTTGGACCCATCTATTTGGCTTATTTTTTTTAAATATTAATTATTGGTGTGCGAATCAAACCATCATACAGCGTTCACTGGCTGCCAAAAATCTAAAAGAGGCACAAAAAGGATTATTGTTCGGCGGGGTATTGAAATACCTCATGGCGCTCATTATAGTGATCCCCGGTATTGCCCTATATGGCATCTTAGGTGAGGGCCTGAGTGATCCAGATATGTCATTCCCCTATTTAGTCAATCACTATGTTCCTGTAGGACTTCGAGGTATCATCCTTTGCGGTCTATTTGCTTCATTAATGAGTACGGTAGATTCAACTTTTCATTCGATTGCTACCTTATGGTCAGTCGACATCTATTCAAATTATATTAATAAAAATCCCTTGGATTATCAAAAAATTCGTGCGGGGCGGCAGGCTATTATTTTCAGCTTAATCAGCTCACTTACCATGGGCATGATATTGCTCTACATGAAATTTGAGAATCCAAGTGCTGCCTTTACCCATACATTAAATAATCTTAGATACTATATCAATTGTGGAATTACCGTGATGATTTGTGCGGCTGCATTATTACTTGTCCCGAATAAAAAAAAGGTCTTGTTAGCTTTTTTAATTACCCTCCCTTTAAATTTATTACTGCAATATTTACTCCCTGACATGAATTATTTTGTGCGGGCATTTTGGATTATTTTTATCAGTTTATTGATCGCAACTGAAGGGGAAACCAGTAACTTTTCATCTTACAAAGTCCTATTTCAGTCGAGTTCCAACTCATTGAGTAAGCTTGGTTGGACCTTATTGGGCAGTCTTGTTTTAATCCACTTTCTTTTTCATTGAGGATCGCGCTGGGCTTCGGACATTTAACTTTATAAATAAACTACAATGTAATACTTTAGTAAGATGAACGAAAGGTTAAAAAAAGACTTAGATGAGATGGCAAGTATCCTCGATGAGGTAAAAAATCAAGGACTCTCATACCTGGATCATTTACAGCATCGTCCTACCTCAAATACACATAAAATAAGCCCTGACACGCAGCTTCCGATAGATGGGTGGGGTACTAAAAATACACTCAAATACTTCAATGAAACCTTTGAGAAAATCATGGTTTCTTCTTCGGGTCCCAAATATTGGGGCTTTGTCACTGGAGGCACGACTCCGGCATCCATTGCCGGTGATTGGCTCACCACCATTTACGACCAAAATGCCTTTAAGGCCAGTGGTCAAGGAGATATTTCTGCCCATATTGAAATGGAAACCATCCGATTACTCCTTGAGTTATTTAATTTACCTAAAAACTTATCAGGGGGTTTCGTCTCAGGAGCAACCATGTCTAATGTGACCTGCTTGGCTGCTGCAAGACAGTGGATTGGTAAACAGCAAGGGAAAGATTATGCCAAAGAAGGCATCAATGGACCCATTAATGTTTTGGCTGCCCTACCGCATTCATCTGTTTTAAAGGCCCTGTCTTTATTGGGATTAGGTAGTGTCAACATTACGATCATTAAAACGAACCATGGTCATCAGGAATCTATGGATTTGCAAGATTTTGAAAAACAAATCCTCCAATTATCTGGTGCTCCATTTATTTTAATTTCCAGTGCTGGTACCGTAAATACAGCTGACTTTGATGACTTTGAAGGCATCGCCCAACTCAAGAAAAAATTTAATTTTTGGTGGCATATAGATGCGGCATTTGGAGGCTTCGCTTCCTGTAGTAAAAGTCATCAACATTTGATTGATGGTTGGGATCAAGCAGATAGTTTCACCATAGATTGTCACAAATGGCTCAACGTCCCCTATGAAAATGCAATTTTTCTTATAAAAGAATCACATAAAATTTTTCAGATTGAAACCTTCCAAAACTCAAATGCTCCTTATCTAGAAAATCAATCAGGTGCTGTGGATTATTTAAACCTTTTGCCCGAAAACTCAAGACGATTGAAAGCGCTGCCCGTATGGTTTGCCCTACTTGCTTACGGGAAGTCGGGCATCCAAGAAATGATAGATGACAGTACTGAACATGCGCAATTTTTCGGAGACTGGATAGAGAAGCATACCCATTTTGAATTATTGGCCCCTATCCGACTTAATACGGTTTGCTTTACCCTAAACGACTACAGTGATGAACGGGTCACTAGGTTTTTATCTATACTCAATGAGACGGGTAAGGTATTCATGTCTCCTACCTTTTACCTAGAAAAAAAAGGGATTCGCGCGGCTTTCGTCAATTGGCGAACGACTTCTCAGGATGTTTCTTACGTTATGGAATTAATGAATAGTCTTATTAAAAAAACGTAATCTTTGTATGATTGAACTTAATTGATTTTGCCATTCATAAAATTGTTCTTGCCCTAGTTAAATTAATTAATCAAATTAGTTACTTAAACTTATTAACAAAGAGGCTTTCGAGTTATCGCTTCTAAAAGAATCATTAAACACAATAAAATACTATCCTTTCTTCAAAGGCTAACCATAATAAGAAATTCAGAAAAATGAGAACATCTATTTTAATCATTTGCTGTCTAATATTCACCAATGACCTACAGTCACAAGTACTAGACTCAGTTTTTAATAACCTAAAATACAGAAGTATTGGCCCTTTCCGAGGCGGGCGTGCCAATGCAGGAACCGGCGTCATCGACGATCCTTTAACTTATTATATGGGCACTACCGGAGGGGGCGTCTGGAAGACTTCCGATGCGGGTCAGCATTGGATTAATTGTTCTGATGGGTTTTTCAAAATGGGCTCTGTCGGAGCCATTGCTGTCTCTGAAAGTCATGCCAATATCGTTTATGTAGGAATGGGAGAACACGCACCCAGGGGGGTAATGACCTCTCACGGTGATGGCGTGTACAAATCAACAGATGCCGGTAAAACCTGGACCCATATGGGACTCAAGGAAACGCAGCATATTTCACGCATAGTCATTCACCCTCGAGATCCTAATATTTTGTGGGTAGCCGCGCAAGGAGCACTCAACGGGCCTAATGAAGATCGTGGTATTTTTAAATCAACGAATGGGGGTAAATCATGGACGCGCACCCTTTTTGTAAATAATTTGACAGGTGCCAGTGAATTATCCCTTGACTACAATAACCCTGATATAGTGTATGCTGCCATGTGGGAGCATATGCGAACCCCTTGGCAAGTCATCAGTGGCGGTAAAGGCAGTGGATTATACAAATCTTCGGATGGTGGTGATACATGGAAAAAAATTCATCAAGGATTGCCAGAAGAGAAAGGAAAAATGGCGATTGCTGTATCTCGCGCGAATTCCGATTGGGTTTATGCCCTCATTGAAAGTGATTCTCAGCAAGAAAAAGGAGGCTTATTTGTTTCTAAAAATGCAGGTAAAAATTGGATCCGAATAAGCGGGGATCATCGCCTATTACAGCGGGCTTGGTATTATATTGAGATCGCATTGGACCCGAAGGATGAAAATGTCGTTTACGTGTTAAGTGCAGGTACCTATAGATCCATAAATGGAGGCAAGGATTGGGCAAGAATACGCAGTCATCACGGAGATTATCACGACCTTTGGATCAACCCTCTGAATAATAAAAACATGCTCCTCACCAATGATGGAGGATCTGAAATTTCATTTGATAAGGGGACTCACTGGTCCCGGATTGACAACATGCCAACGGCTCAATTTTATCGAGTGACTACTGATAATATGTTTCCCTACAATATTTATGGCGGTCAACAAGACAACTCTTCAGTCAAAATCGCGAGCATTGGTCTGGGATCTTCGGGTATTACTGAATCTGATTGGACCAGTTCTGCAGGCGGTGAGAGTGCTTTTTTGGCTTTTGATCCCGATAATCCTGTGAAGGTCATGGGTGGGAGTTATTTAGGATCTATTGAACTACTAGATACCAAAGCCAAAACTGGAACAAATGTTAAGATAGAGCCTAATTTATATTTGGGCCTCGCGGCTCGGGACATGAAGTATTTATTCAATTGGAATGCTCCCATAGTAAAGTCCGTACATGAGTCCAATACTTATTTTCATGGAGCTCAATATTTACTAAGAACTAGAGATGAGGGGATTTCTTGGGAGGTTATTTCACCGGACCTGACCGCCAATATAGATGCGAAGCAAGGCAAAGGAGGAGGACCTTATACCGTTGAAGCCGTCGGTGCAGAAAATTATGGTACCTTGACTTATGTTGTAGAATCTAAACATGAAAAAGGAGTCATCTACACGGGTAGTAATGACGGAAGGGTTCATCTCACAACAGACAATGGTACTACTTGGATCAATGTGACTCCAAAAGGATTGCCTGAAACGTTAATCAATGCCATTGAGGTTTCACCCCATGATCCCGGTACGGTATATTTAGCTACCACACGGTATAAGTTTAATGACTATACGCCTGGTTTGTACAAGAGCACAAACTATGGAAAAACATGGAAACTCATCACTTCAGGAATCCCACAAGGGGCCTATACCAAGGTAGTACGTGAAGACGAAAAACGTAAAGACTTATTATTTGCGGGTACGGTCACGGGCATGTATGCATCATGGAATGGAGGCCTTAATTGGTCTCCTTTACAGCTGAATTTACCCATTACACCGATTACCGATCTAGCCATCAGTCATGACAACATCGTAGTCGCAACACAAGGAAGATCTTTTTGGGTTTTAGATGATTTGACGATCCTTCGCCAATATGATGGAACCTCCCGCCAAGGTAAATTTTATGCTCCTGCCCCCACGTATATTGCCAATTGGTACAGTGGCCTCAATTCGAACAAAAGTAAAGGGACAGATCTACTCAAAGGTGTAAATCCTGCCAGTGGTATGGTAATTTATTATGACTTACCTTCCTTAAGTAAAGAAACTGAACTTACCTTGATCATCAAAGATGCTCAAGGTAATATGGTCAACACATTTTCATCTAGCGCCGATAAAAGTTACATCACATATGAAGGAAATCCTCCAAAAAAACCCACTTTATCTAAAAATGTAGGACTCAATAGGTTTGTTTGGAACATGCATTATCCTTTGCTGCCTGGGGTACCCAAGGTATATATTGAAGGGGGCTATTCAGGTCATCAGGCCATTCCGGGTACTTACCAATTGACATTAACCTATGATGATAATCATTTTGAAACTCCAGCGATCATTCAGGCGAATCCTTTGTATGATCTGAGTGAAGCACAATACCGCGCATACCATGAATTCATGAGCTCTGCCGCTGCCACCTATAGAGAAATGACCAATATGACCAATCATCTCAATGAAATCAATACAAAGCTCAAAAGTTTGCTTGCAAAAATGAATTCAACAAATCATAATGAACTGATCGCTTTGGGTAATACCTTAAGCAAAGACTTAACCTTATGGGATGGTATCATGGTACAGAGATTATCCAAGGCCTATGATGATGTTGAAAACTTCGAAAATGGATTTACAGCGCATTATCTTAATTTAATCAGTGAATCAAATAGTCCTATTCCAAAAATTACGCAAGGGAGTGAATCACGCAAAGTTGAATTGGATGCCAAATGGGCTATTCATAAGCAATATGCTCAACGTTTACTTAATGGACAGGTGCAGGTTTTCAACACCGCCTGTCAAGCGCAAAGTGTTGGGGTCTTGTTTGTCGAATAAAAACTAAAAAAGTGGTGAAAAAGAGTCTTAAAACTCTCGAGCACATTTTGAAGTAGTTTTCATATTAATTATTCTTAGTATCATACTTCTCAAATGACGCTACCCTCATTTTGATTACTTTTTAAAAAGCTAGTTATTCTGACCTATTAAAAAACACTGCATTGTATTTGAAATTTTAAAAAATAAAGGCTTTCAAGTAAGCATTAGAAAGCCTTTTTTTTTCAAAACTTAAATATTTAACTCACCACAGAAGTATTGTGCTTAATGAGTGTCGTTATTTCGGTGATCTCAGTGACTACCCCATTCGATCGTTCTGCATGTTCCCGAATCAAATCTTCTGATGCTGCATGATAAATACAATAAATAGCATCTCCAGCTACGTAACTTTGCTCTTGTTGGATCTCCTTACCCTCTGCTCGCATCTCTATAAGGACGGCTTCAGAAGCCTTCCCTGCCTTGTCTAACTCATGCTTGGGTGCTCCTGAAACTCCAGTCATAGCTCTTTTAATAATAAATTTATTCATGTTTATTTATATAGTTAATGAAGTAGTAAAAGTACAATGCATTTCAAAATCAGACAACTAGTCCAATCAAAATAATGTAGTCTTTATCATTCACCACCACCACCACCATCACCGCCGTCGCCTCCTGACGCATCTCCTCCTAAACCCGAATCATCTATAAAATATACTCCCGAATCAGGTGTTGACATGGTATTGATATTCATTTGAAATTCATCAACCAAGATAGTGATACTTTGGATATCCAATCCTTTTGGGGATTCTACTTCCATTAATTGACCATTTTTCTGATTAACCTCAACCACCTTTTTCTTTGAATAAAGATATAATTTTTCCCCTATCAACGCCAACTTAGGTGCCGTCCATTTAAAAGTCGTAGATATGATAAAATGCTCTTTTCCAGTCTTAAGAGATAAAGCTTCTAACTTAGACCCCTTCAGACTAAAAACATATTGATCTGTTATCAGAATACTGGTAAACACTTTTTTTATCGTCCATAAAATTTCTCCTGTATCAAACTTCAATAATGAGGTGTATTGACCTACACCCCATTTTGATATATTAGTAACAAAAACTAAATGATCAATTCGGGTTATTCCTGTGATCATTTTTTCTAAGTCCACTGCCCAGATAATTTTAGAGGTGAACGTATCAAATCTAGACAGCTTCGTTTTTTCTGCGAGCAGAATATTGTTTTTAGTTTTCATAGTTGGTAATTATTTATAATCAAGTTATAGTAAAATACAATTTTTTTCAATTTCCCATCGAATATCATGAGGAAACCTACTCTTTATACTGCCCTCAGCCCAACCATTTATTTTTAAACGAAAAATCCCTAAAAATTATATTTTCAATGTCTCCATCATACAAGTAGATCGATAGTCTGCACCCCAAACAGTATAAAGTTCTAGCAACCTAACATGTAGTTTTGATTCATACGCTTTACACTTTATGAAAAGAAAAAAGAGCTACATTCACGTAATTCTTTAATCTTCAATATTGTCATTTTACTCGAAACCGGGGGCAAACTTCATCTTATGCCAGCAGGTTCCATAATCAATAAGGCATCCTCGACAATAATTTTAAATATATTCCCCCACTGGCCATGTATGTTGTCAAATAAAAGTAGATTATTTTGTTATTCCTCCTGACTCCATTTTCTCACTCCAGCAATTTTACCATCTTGGATATAATGTCTTTCATAGAATCTATACTTTTCAATTTCACCATCCTTTCTATATCTAGTTTCAGTAAATGGAAACATTACAACGGTTAAATTCTCATCGTAAGAGGGGACTACTGGAATTACATCATAAACATTTCTTCTAATTGAGTCATATGGCTCGTGCATAGATTTTGCAAGTTCTATTAAGCTGGGTAGATCAAACTCAAGTTTTTCTAATCCTTTTTCAGGATAAAAAAAGATAGTTTCTAAATAATTTTCCTCAGTAACAAAATCATAATCTTGATTAACAAATGCAGTTGAAAAATCTAAGGCTAATTGAGCATCTTCCATACTTCCAATTGAGTAGGTACTTCCTTCGTTATCCCCACTTAAAATTTCACCAACATTTTTATTCATATTAGTCTCATTATTTTGACAGCTAATTATTAAAAAAGTAATTGTTATAAGAAAAGTGACTTTTTTCATATTAATATCTTTAAGTTAAAAAAACACTAATATAAAAAAACATTCCGATTAAAATGTTAGTTTAAACAAGTTGAGCAACTAAAGCACCCTCCCAATATTTTTTCACGAAATTTTTCATTTTAACAATTTACATTAAAATGGGAAGAATAGCAGGGGTCCCAAACTAACTAACTACAGAAGTAAAAGAGAAGCTACAAACATTTGTAGAAGGTGTTGCAGACACTTTGGATATTACAGAGATGACAATAGACCAAAAGATTAAACCAATACGAGTTAAAAAGATATTTCAACCAACTCCAAGAAATAATGTGTGCATTGTATTACACATGCTTTCAAACTAGCGGAAATCACCTCTTTAAATAAGCCTTTCTAAGAGCCTTTTTGGGTGTGTCTGAGTGTGGTTAAAATGTTTTAATTAACTCCTTTAAGAGGCTTATTCCGTACTACAGTTAGTGAAGTTTGGTTTAGGTAATATCCAAAGGGGTGAACTATTACTGTATCCACTTCCACAGAAACCTAAACAATTTGTTACATTAGCTACGTCCCAAGAACTTAAATCTTGATTAAAAATTTCGGCCATTGAAAACATCCCACTCATAATAGTCACATTACTTACATCCCAAGAATCAATGTCTTGATTGAAAGCAACATTATAATAAAACATACTTTCCATATCTGTTACATTACCCACATCCCAAAATCCAATATCTTGGTTGAAATAAACAGCACCAAAAAACATTGCTCGCATATTCGTAACATTACTTACATCCCAAGTACTAATATCTTGGTTGAAAGTAATTAATTCTTCATCATCAAAGTTCATATCAGCAAACAAAGCATCCATATTTGTTAAGTTAGTAGTTACCACTTTTGTCACATCCTCATTGTTAGCAACCATATCATATAACATTGTTGAATCAACTACTAAATAGCTTAAACTATTCAATTCATAACTTTCACCAGTCACAGCATACTCAGTAGCTTTTATTGTAACTCCATTTTCGTCTAGATATATAAAGGTTACTGCACAGCCATTCTCATCTACTGTAGTACCTTCGGGAGTATCTGCACAAGTATCTATATCATCTGATACTCCATCACCATCAGTATCTTTCTGAGAATCAGAGCAACCATTACTATCTACCGTTTCTCCACTAGGAGTATCAGCACAAGTATCATCAGCATCTGCTACACCATCTCCATCAGCATCTAATACTGTGTTAGAATCATCATCTGTGCTGTCATCTGTAGTACTTAGTAGGATCATCCGCAACGGGATCATCACTATCACCACAATTGGTAAACAATGCAAGTGAACAAAGGATACTTAAGAAGAGTAGGTGATGGAAGCATTCGAAACTTTTTTTGATCTTTTAGACAATGATCTAGATGATTTTGGTTCAATAGTTACCGATGATTTTTACATATTCGAAAATAGCAGAAGATATTCTAAAGAAGAATTTATTGAATTTGTTAATGACTTTGATATTATTAATGGGAAAAGAGATTTTGAAAATATTACTATTGAAACAGATTACCATTCTGCCCACATTACACTCACACATTTTGGCGAATTCAGAGTAAACTCAGCTGAAGGGGAAATAAAAATGAACTTTGAATGGCTCGAAAGTGCTTATTTAGTTAAAGAAGATGGGACGTTAAAATTTAAATTTTATTTTTCAGAAGCTATAAACAAGACAACTATTAAAATAGAATAAAATTCAACCTAAAGACCTCCTTTTAAGAATTAACCTCTTCAAAAGACTTAGTTAAGATTGTTTCAATACATCTGACACGCCATATAGGCGCTTAGAAAGGCTTATTTAAGCTGAGTTAGAAAATAGGTTCTCAATCTAAAAAAGCAGCCACAAAATTGCAACTGCTTCAAAAGAAGAAAAAAGATTAACATATGATTAGTAAGAATAAACAGCCACCTTTACCCAAAGTGGCTGCTGTTTCCATACCCCTCAGTATAGAAAACAATTCACTCTACAAATGTATCTAAACAGGGGACTTTCAATCAATAACTAGAGGTAGCGAAAATCACTCACTACATTAAGTAGAAGTATCACTAATGCTAGGGTTTAATGGCTGAAAATTACTGTCTGACACACGCAAAAGGATTACTAGAATGACTTAAAAGTAAAAAAGCAGTGACAAATTGCCACTGCTATATATGAAGAGATAGCCTACTTCCAGGCCATTGTTTCCGCACTGTTCAATACGGTTAATTATGAGTAACAAAAGTAAATAATTACAAATCTCGAATTAATAACTACAGGTAGTTAAAATCATTCACTATGTTAAGTTATGGTATCACTAATACTATGGTTTATAATCGAATCTCTAAGATTACATTTCGGAATTTATTAAATTGCGGTATAATCAACCAAAATCAATTTAAGATGAAGTCAAAATATATTTATCCAATAATTTCAATAATCAATGCTCTTTGTGGATTAGGATTATTATTTGCTGCTTTCACGGCACCCGTAGAATTTATGTCTCCTTACTTCAAGGGTGAGATATCTAAGGAATTAATTTTCTTTGCGCAAGGTATAATTGATGTTACTGCAATGCATCAAATTGCTGTGGGTCTATTTATTTTTGTGTTATGGAGGCTAAAATTTGATAATGAGTCAAATAAAAAAATATTTCTTGCATATTCAGTCTTTGGAGGGACTATTTTATTATTGGCATTATTCAATTTTTTATTTATGGGAGGAGGACCACCTCTACCCATTTTCATACTAATTGTTTCAGCAACTTTGTTAGGTTTATATGGCTCAAAGAAAGCAACCGACTAAAACAATAAACAAACATTATGCAGGAGCAGATATTGAGGAGATTGCAAAGAAGATGAGGGGGTAATTTAAATGCTTTTCTCAGCCTTCTCAGAGGGATTCATTAAAATATTTCTGCAACACTCTTACACACCCACAAAGGCTCTTAGAAAGGCTTATTTAAGCGGAGGTTAATTATCCGTTTTGATTAGTTTTGAGATATGAAAAAATTCTTAATACTGCTTATGGGATTTATCTTCTTAGATTGCTCCCAAACACAAACAATTCAAGTTCCCAAAGAAATTGAGGAATTTTACTCTAGTTATAACAAGGCTTGGAGCAATGGTGATTTTAATTTTATTTCTGAAGAAATTTATGCTGTACCATTTACCCTTTACTTGAATGACACCACACTAATGTTTTTCACAAAAAATGAAGTTAAATCATTTTTACAAACCACATTTGATGATTTAAAAGCAAATAATTATGGATATTCAATAAGAAATAATTGGGAAAATTATCAATCCAAAAATGATATGATAATTATAGAGCAAAATTTCACTAGATTTTTGACAGATAGTACAGTAATGAATCCCAAGGAGAGAACAGCATCGTATATTCTGAGAAAACAAAATAATAAATATAAAATTATCGCATTGATTCCCCATTCGCCTGTGGGAAGTAAATAAACCTTTATTCAGTTAAATTGTTTACACTTTGACACACCCAAAAAGGCTCTTAGAAAGGCTTATTTAAGCGTATCTTGCCCATTTCTTATTTGATACATATGACGTAAATATGACGTAATGGGAAATAAAAAAAAGAGCCACATTTCTGTAACTCCTTAATTATCAATGCTCCTCCTCTAGGGCTCGAACCTAGGACCCTCTGATTAACAGTCAGATGCTCTAACCAACTGAGCTAAGGAGGAATGATTTGATAATCAGTTATTTACGGATTACTTAAATATTAATGTTTAAGTAAACTGCCACATAAATGTCAAATAATACTCTTTCCTATCCTCAAGTATGCAAAGACAAACGAGAAAAATATTACATCGATTTTAATCTCAACAATAAGCGATATAGGCTGTTTGGGGGTAAAATGATTGGCTCTTCTTTACTGATAAATTCCTATCCCAAGCATCTAAGAAGAAAGCAAGCATCGATTTTATCAGAACAAGTTTATAAGCATTTGGTTGCCAATGATTATTCCTTTTCTAAAAAGTTAAATCAAGTTGAAACTTTTGATCTGCTTATAAGCGATAAACTCAAAGAGCCATTATCTGTATCATATAAAAAAGCCTTAACACATCTTGCAATCAATCTAAGAGAACAACTCTTATCCAAAGGGAATATTTCGAAACAGTTCCTAAACTCATTCCCACTGCGATATGAAAACAATACGAGTTACAACACTACAAGAAGGCATTTGAATGTACTCGTGAATCATCTTTATAATAATGGGTTTGATATAGAAAAATCAACCATTAAATCTCGTAAACAAGAGGAGGTTTTACACAAGCCTATTGATAACATTGAAGAACTTCTTGATCAAGTTCATAAGTTCAATAAGAATTTGCATTTGTGTTGCGCCATTACTTACTGTTGTTTGCTCCGTCCTCATCAAGAAATAAGATTACTTAAATGGAAAGATTTTAGTACTGATTTAAAAACTATTCATTTAAGTGGAAATAAGGTAAAATCTAAGCGTAATAGATCGGTTCCCATACCTAATTACGTGAGAAGTTTATTGGTAAGAAGTGAACCCGATAAAAATATCTTTTCCGACAAGATAAAGCCTTATAATAATGATTATTTTAAAACACTTTTTAGACGTTTTAAGCAACTCAATCCGAAGATCAACAAAGGCATTACACTTTACTCTTTCAGACACTCAGCAGCCTTAAACATCTTTAAAAGAACGGGTTCTTTAACCAAACTTCAGAAGGCTATGGGACACTCTTCCTTGAAGGTAAGTTTGACTTACCTTAGGGGATTAGAAGTTGCCGAATTAACCGAGGAAGATATGCCTATGCTTTAGCCCTTCTAAAATAATTGCTTTGATGTCTTCTTGAGTATCCCTTAAAAGAAAATATATTGGCAATTCCATCAAGGAAAATACTTAAAGCCGATTTTCGCAACTTTTTCATAGCTCGAGAATAATGTAAATAATAATACAATATAACTCAAATAAGCCGTGCTTTAAAATCATTGGCTGTGGCTTCTTCTGTTGTGTATTTTAAAGGTAGGGTATATCTTAAACTTATTTCTATCAACCGTAACTTCTCTGCCTTTGACAAATCTTCTAGTTTGACACTTTTAGGAGTATCAACTAATCTTTCCTCCCCCTTTGAGGGAAAGCCTTTTACAACATGTAAAGGGCTTTTTTTGTGCATGGGTACCAACATGGGTACAAACATTTTGGTTTCGGATTTATCTCTCAAAGATTTCTTGGCTTTTTATATGTATCAAATAGATCAAACTCTTTTTGTCAATAAATGTTTGGTCTGTGATAGTAAATAGGAAAATAGCACTTTATTTGTTTTATCTTCTAAAATATTTTTTTGCCAAGATTTTAATTCATTCCTTAAAAACTTATTTTTTACTTCGTTTAAATTTTTATATGCTTTAGTTTGTTGTAAATCTCCTTTTTTAGGTTTTGGCCAGTTTTTGTTTTTCTTTTTAAATTCTAAAATTACTTTGATATTGCTATTGAATATCAATTTTTGCTTATGTAACCGCTTGTCCCATATAAAGCCTATCCGATTAAGTTTATTTAATCGATTTTTATCATTTTCATTATTTGTTTGTTTAGGATCTAATTGTCCAAACTTAAATGTGTCTCTCTGAGTGACAAGCCAAGGTCTAATCTGACTTGGAAAATCACTATCCAAAGGAAAATATTTTTTTTCGTCAACAATTTTTTTTACTAAATCATAAAAAAAGTCCCATTTAATTTTCCACGGGAAATTAATTTTATTGAGTTCATTAATATAATATTCATTTTGGGGTGTTTTCGGTAATTTTTGTAGCTTTTTTTGATTCACGGCCCATCTGCTTAATTTATCATGTTTGTTTACCACCAACGGCCAACCAATTTCAGAATCATTAATCCGTTTATTAAATTCATTTTTGTTTTTAATCCAAGTATTGAGATACGGGCTGAAACTCAAACCTATACTAGTTAGTAATTCTATTTTTTCAGCTTCCAATTTATTTTTCCCGTAAAGATGACGTTGCCAAGCAATCCATCGTTTGACTGTATCATCATCATCTTTACCCCTTTCTCTATTTTTTTTCGCTTTATTGAAATTCTCAAACCAATTGTTATCATATATAGACCATATGAAATTTATATCTTCAAGCTTCTTAATTCTCATTGATGATAATTTTCCTGCTTGATAAAGGTTTCTTTGATTACTAATCCATTGATGTAAAAATTTGTGTTCAGCATCTTTCGGATATCTATTGTTATTTTGTTCCAAATAAAGTTTCAATTTCATGTAATTAACTTCCCAATTATCTGAAATTTTCTCTATTACTTGATCAAATAAAGCCTGCTTTAACCTTTCTTTAAATCCAATAAGTTGTATTGCATCAGATTCATTTGAGATAACGTCTATTCTATTTGAATTTCTTCTACCTTTCCCAAAAGCAATTGAGTTTATTTCATCTTGAAGCCTCTCATCTTGATCACATAATGAGCGAATAACTTGAATAAGATTTTTAAATGAACTTTGCTTTATTGAATTTTCTAAATCTTCATCATCGGTATGATAAATAGGTACTACAACATAGCCTAAAGCCTTACCCACTTTCTTCCTTAAGGCTCTTCCAACTGCTTGTATAATGTCAACCTTCGAGTTTTTTGGATCTGAAAAATACACTAAGTCAATAGTGGGTATATCAACCCCCTCAATTAAACATCTAGCATTTGATATTACTGCTTTTTCTGCTTTCTTAAACTCATTTAATATTTGATTTCTAACACTTGTTGATTGTGTACCGTTGACAGAGAATGAAGAAGTGGTTTCAACAAGTTGTGAATGTCGTTTAGAGAACGTTTCAGCAAGTTTCACTCTAGAATGAAATGTTAAAGCGTGATTTGCCTTATATTCTTTCATTACATAATCCAAAGCGTAGTTATTAGCCACCTCATCAATTGAAACTTTCTTATCTACATATCTTCTTTCGTTGATGTAACTAGCCAATTTTGAATCACTAACACCTATTGCAATTATTTTGTAATCAACTAAGATATCTTTTTCAATAGCATCCTTAAATGACATCCGATAGAACTCTTCTCCATAGGTTGTGGCATCACCCATATTATGAGAAAATTTTAGATCATCTTCTAATTTTTTTTTATGAGATTCCTTAATAATCCGAGGAGTTGCAGTAGCGTATAACCGTCTTTTAGCCGGTATCTCTTCATTATCATGAATTAATCCAAACACTCCTTTTTCACCGCCCGCAGTTTTGTGTGCTTCATCACAAAAAACTAAATCAAAATTTAGATCTGTTCCCTTCAAAGATTTAATAATCTCGGGTAATGATTGATAGGTTGAGAAAATAACCCTTTCTTGATTATCTCGATTCAAAAAGGATATTATCTCTGAAGGATTGGTTGTAACCTTTCCACCAATTTCATATGTGCGTGTGGCAATTGAATCATTTTCTATATCAATTGTTTTTTCCGAACAAACACAGAGGTATTGATATGAAGTTTTGCGTTGTTTAGCCCATTCATTCTTTGTCTGTCTGAGTAAGGCTAGGGAAGGAACAAGAACTAAGGTAGTATTACATTTAAGTTCTTCTTTTATCCATAGTGCTGTCAGAGTTTTCCCCGCTCCACAAGGTAAAATAAGCTGTCCTCTTGATTCCCCTTCATTGAATCTCTGAATACATTTATCTATCGCTTCTCTCTGATGATCTTTTGGAATGAAATGTTGTTTTTCTTTAGGTTTTTCATCATTAAGTAGAGAGGTGATGTTTGCGAAAGTTGAAGGTTCTATCTCTAGCAAATCACCAATACCCATGAAGGTGAAATTTTTATATTGATCAATTGCTGTATTATCACATTTTTGAAAGTTTGAAAATACAAGAGGGGTGTCTACTTTAGGGCAAAAGCTAAATAAATTAGAAAATTTATTCCAAGAGAGATTTGTATTTTCATCGTTTGTGAACTTACATGATACTTTAACATAATCTTTGACTGTTGTCTCAAGAAGTAAATCCATTCCCTTTTCAATCGATCCTAAATCTAACTTTTCTTTTACTTTTAATGGAATCTCATCGTAAAGCCAAACGTTTTCGTATTGTCCAATATGTTCGGGTGCAGTGAGAAAGTAATACTTTGTGAAAACTTCAAATATTTTCCCGGCTGACGTGTCTTTTAGTCCTTCTGTTCGATCATCAATATTGTACTCAGATAATTCAGCCTTAAACTCAGCCCATTTGGTTTTGCCTTTAATTATCTCGGTTAATAGTTGTTGGTATTTGATCATGATTTGATAAAAGTATTGATAAATTCCATCTGTTTACTCATTTTACTTTTTCTCCTTCCACTTTGCTCCTTTTGACATGTTTTCGAATGAGTCTAGCGGTATAGTGTTTCTCCAATTAAATGCAGCTTTAATACCCTCTTCTGTTGACAGATCAAAAGTAGAAATAGGTTTAATATGATCAATATGCCAACTTTTTTCTGAATCGTGATGATGTCGCCAATTATCCCAATTCATCCAAGGTTCAAATTGACTTTCTAGATAATTTTTGTATTCGGAAATAGATATCCCCAAATACTTCACTCCAATTCCATTTTTAAAATTATTTTTTATTGCTTGCGCTATCCTACCTCTCATTCTTCGCGCAATCTTTGCATCCTCGGGTCTAAGATGGACAACCTTTGTTTCATCCCCACATTCTCGACAACCGTGTCCTCTTAGATGCATTAAAGGATATTGAAAGAAATAGCCATGCTTTTTACATTTGATTTGAACTTTTGAGTTTGAGTTTTCAAGCCTTACTCTTGAGTAATCATAAGTGTCATTATGCATAGTGAAAGCTCTACTCAAGAACTCATTTCTAGTCATCGATAGTTTTTCTGCTGTTTTAATATATCCACAAGTAGGACAGCCATAGCCTTTTAAATGATTTTTTGGCGTTTGTAAAAACTCTCCATGTTTGGGGCAAATGATTTTGAAATTATTATTGCGGTTTTTGTACGACGATTCATCATATTTATACCTATCTCCATGAATACTTTTTACTTCGTTAATAAAGTTTTGAAAGGGTAATGTGCGCTTTTCACGACGTATTTTATCTGCACATTTTGGACAAGTTCTATTTTTTAGATGATTATTTGGTGTTTGTTTAAATTCGCCATGTATGGGACAAATAATAATTATTTTAGTGCTAGAATCCGTATAATTTGTTTTGGAATAATTATAAAAGTTCTTGTGAATGTTCTTTGCTTTTGAGATGAACTCTTCGGGTGATTGTTGCCTTGATTTTGAAAGATTATTGCGTCCACAATCTTGGCATCCCCTTCCCGACAAGTGATTGTTGGGAGTTATTTTAAATTCTCCGTGATTTTTACAAATTATTATTAATGGAGTTTTAGCATTGATATATTTAGCTTTAGAATAAGCATATTTTAAGCCGTGGACTTTATGTGCTTTAGAGATAAATGTTTTTGTATTTAGCTGTGTTGACAAAACACTAAATAATTATTTTAATAAACTCTTATACTTTTGTAATATCGCTCAACTAAATTAACATTTTCTTTTTTAATCTCTGATAAGCATTCCAAAGGACAGCTTCCATTTGGTTATCTAGTTCTATTCCTTTCAGCTTGAATAAGCCTTTCTAAGAGCTTTTGTGGGTGTGTCAGAGTATGCTTTTCACCCGTTATCTATGGATTTACAGTAATAATTTTTGTTTTAGTTAAATTATCTGTTGAGTTACCTTCGTAGTATTTTATTAAATATTCTCCCGCAACTAGGCTAGACATATCAGAGTAAGTACCTGTACCTGCAGAAATCCACGTTGGAAGGACGGTAGTATTTGAGTTATTGTAATTCATTGAATAAATCCAATTAGCAACGCAACCTGCACAACTCTGCACACCCGGGTATGGTAGTTGAGTACCATCAGTATTAAATAACTCTATCTTTACAAATAAACCTTTCCTTTTAATGTCAGCAATAACATAAGAACCACCATAAGAAAAAGTTAATGAGTTTAAATGTAGAATATTTGGCTTTGTACCACTTGATAAATTTGCTTCAGAGGGGTAATCGATCAGTTCTTTATCCTTTGAATAACTTGTAGAATCTTGAAACCTTTTGATGAAACTCATATCAAGTGTGTTGATGGTATCACTTGCGTATTTGGTAGCGTATCTTGTTTTGAAGTTGCTTAGCATCGTTGCTGTGTCCATATAATATAAATGAGTGGCTATATCATTTCCAATAGTACTATCGCTCAGTATACCGTCTGTTTTTATGTCTTCCGCAATATTGTTAAAGAGTTGAGTTACCTCACTTTCGGATCTGAACCCTTGAATCAGTGTAGAAATAGCCAATAGAATTTTACTATCATTTCCTATACCTGCGACACCTACTTTTTCCGCCCTTGTGATACCTGTATTTTTAAATCCAAATACTCCCAATACATCTGACACGGCTTCCCTTTTAGCACTGTCAAAAGAGTATCCTTTTTGGCTGTATAGATATTCGAATCTTGGACGTTCAAGGTGTGTCAGTACATTGACGTTTACAAGTTCATTACTATCAATCTTACAAATACCTGTAAGAGTAATTCTGCTATCAGAGTTTTCATTTAATACCTCATTCCAATAAAATCCATCTCCTACAACTCTAAATATGCTGTTTTCTAATCCAACTGCTTGTAGGGTGTAATTACCAAAATTATCTTCAATGGTAGCATTATAACTTTTCCCTGTTTGATAAAGATTAGAATCAAGTTCATAAAAATTCAGTAATGAACCCTCAAGAAAACTTCCTTTGAAAACAGCGCCACTTAAAATATTGATTTGAGGTACTGCTTGCAATTGGGATAGTAGTTCTTGATATTTTTTTAGTACCCCCTCATAATCTAAACTCAATTGAGTAATATCTAAAATGGATGTGTCTTGTGTCTTAGTAAGATCAGACACAGAGGTAGTTAATTCACTTAAATCAATTGATGCTTTATCCGATAGGCTATCTAGTGTTTCAATGTTTGAAATTAAATTGAGAATAGATTGAGCGATACTATTGTATTGGGCATCTAAAGAATCAACAGAAGTGTTGTTATTAGTTACCGATGATTGTAAATCATTTAAACTACTTGAGATACTATCAATCTTAAGATTATTCGCTGAAATATTGTCTTGAACTTCCTTTGATAAATCATCTAAATCGTTAGATAAAGTAGTAATGGCATTTGTGAGTGAATCAATTCGGTTGTTAATACTATTTATTGCATTAGTATTGTCTGCAATGTCTTGTTTTAGTTGTGCTATCTCTTCATCATAATCTCCACCTAGTCCCGTCTCTTCATCACAAGCAATAAATAGGACAATTGAACAAACTAAACTTAGAAAAAATAAGTGTTTGATGTGTTTCATAGTGGTTTAAGCCAATACAAGTTAAAAATATATTTTAACTAATTCCAAGAAATAATGTGTGCATTGTATTGCACATACTTTTCTACTTGTTTCTTTTTCTTTTGAAGGAAGTTGAAAATCATATAAAATACCTATGCTGATACCCTAACCTCAAAAAGAGAATCATTGCTTCCTAACCACCCTATACCTCTGTTCTCACTGAAGAGCTAAGACATTTAGAATTATATATTACTTCCTTTTGACATTGCTCTCCATATTTAGCATTGCAATTAATACAAGGAGTTCCTTTTTTCATATATATAGTTTTCTCTATTAATTCACTTTCAACAGCAACTGCAGAAGCATCCTCATCAACTGAACTATAAGAACTACCACTAGCATCATTATAATAGCTATTATTATTACTTATGCTATTATTAGAGCTATTACTTTCACTAGAACTGTTGCTATTACTATTACTATTACTATTACTATAAGCCTTAGGTAAGCCTTGCGTAAGCCTTGCGTAAGCCTTATGAGATTCATCAAGAGATGATTTAAAATCAAACCATTTCGCATTATATATTTCATTAAGCTGATCACTATTTGATGTAATATCAGAGGCTATGATGTTTATATACGGAATCATATTTACCATTACCTTTTCATTATTAAGTATAATGTCTTGGTTTGTGATAATACATTCGACAATATTCTTTTTTACTCCTCTTAATTTATTGTTCAGTAAACCCGCAGTTTCACAAAACCCATATATATAAATGGTTTCACATGATTCTGAATGAAAGATGAATCCCTTATCATCAAGTTCTTCTAATCCTTTCATTATTTCATTTTGCTTTAAACTCGTATCAAGGCTTAATTGTCCAATATGATAATTATAAAATCCACCATTGTTAGCCTTGAATAAAAAGGTATGGTAAAGCAACTTTGAACAAGATTTTAAATCCTTGAAAGTACTATTTTCTGTAATTGCTGTATCGAAATGTCGTTTTGCCATTATTTTGATTTTTGAATGATTTTTAAAAATTGATTACACTGAGTTGTTATTGTATGAGAACCACCCACTTGAGAAGTTCTCAAATTCTCAAATTCATATTGAGATAAATAGCTTATAATATCTTGCTTATTTATTAATCCTTGCTCTGTTACAAGCATATGGAATAGTAAGGGATACATATCCTTAGCACTCATTAAAGCCTCCTCAAATGAGGGTATTTTAACGCTCTCTAAAGGACGATTATTCTGCCAACCATTATTCACTACTTTCTCTCCCGTAATTGATTCTAGAGCCTCGTAAAACGTCATATTTTGTATGTCTTGCAAGTACTTTATGGAATCAAAATGTGCCTCACAACTAAAGCAATGTGCATGGTGGTTTTGTATTCTACATGAAGGTGATTTTTCTTGATGATATGGACAAAGCATCCATTGCCAATTACCCTTGAGATTTAGTTCTTCATATTGAACAAAAACTCCCGAGGCTTCTACGTCTCTAGCTTTATTTAAGAGAGAATTGAAGTTGTCTTCCATTACTCAAATTGTTAGTTGAACATGAAAGCAACTATAGGTAATCCAAATGAGCTAAAATGCAAAATTAAGAATGGTAAGTATTATTAGAACTTATTGTGGATAACCTTATAATATGTTGTTAATCAGTATGTTATCTACAATAATAGATAGTTTTAAATGCTTATTATGAGTAATTAGAGAGGTTGAAAAAAAAATAAAAAAACCTCAATTATTTATTCACATCTGATTTATACCTTGAATATGTTAGGATTTTCATCTATTAGATAAGTCGTTATTTAGATTTATGCCTTTTTAAAAACGTATACTTTTTTTTTAATAAAGTAATTGATTTGGAGTAACTGCCAAATAACTGCCAAGAAATATCTATATTTAACCGTAATCTGAAAATAAAAAAGGGTTATACAACTAAGTACAACCCTTTTCAATGCTCCTCCTCTTGGGCTCGAACCAAGGACCCTCTGATTAACAGTCAGATGCTCTAACCAACTGAGCTAAGGAGGAATGATTTGCTTCCATGCACATCACATAATCTATGCAATCTTTAGAAGGACTGCAAATGTATTGTGAGTATCCAATTATGCAAAGCCTTTGCATTAAAAAATTATTCTAGTAATTTCAATTCTATTATTAGATCCATAATATTAGATCCATAAGTATGACATATTGTCATACTTATGGATCTAATATTAACTTATAATGACAATATGTCATAATAATACGGCTGTTAGTTAAAAAAAATAGAATGGCATAAATTCTGAAAAGGAATATTCAAAAATGTTAAACACAATAAATATTATAAAAATGGAAATATTAAAATACAATTCAGAAGTTTACAGCCCTACTTCTTTCAATCATTTTATCAATCAGTTTTTTAATGATGAATTTTCTGGTGGTCGTTTGGTTAAAAAATTTACACCTAAGGTAGATATCGCAGAAACCGACAAATCATTTGAGGTCCAGCTACAGCTGCCTGGGATACCCAAAGATCAAATCGATATCGCCATAGAAAAAAATCAAATCATCGTAAGTGGCGAACGTAACATTGAAAAGAACGAAGAAGGCAAAAAATTCAATAGCATTGAAAGTCATTTTGGTACATTCAGCAGATCATTCACTTTGCCTGAGGACATCAACAAAGACAAAATTGAAGCACATCACATCCATGGGATCTTAACCATTAACATCCCCAAGGATGTGAAGAAAATGGTCAAGAAATCAATCGCAATCAATTAATGCAAATTTACCAAAGGGTCAAAACAGGTTTTCGAACTTGTTTTGACCCTATTTTTCGTTTTTTTTGTTAAATCATGTTAAGGAAGGGATCATATGATTCATTTTTTATATTGAGAGATTAAGATTACACATCATTAATTTTTAAATTTGAAATAAACTTATAAAAATATGCCTAGAAAAAAATTTTTTTTTGCGATGGTAGCCTCTTCCTTCATGGGAGGATTTTTGGCACTCGGTAGTTTTATGCTCATGCAGCCCAATCCAAAGTCTATCATAATTCCTGCCGTTAACGAAAAAACAGATCGTCCTGCTGCCTTGGCCAGTTATCAGCTTGATACAACAGCTTTAGTAGTCCCAGAGGGTCTCAATTTTGTGACCGCTGCCAGAAAATCAACACCTGCGGTCGTTCACATCAGTACCAAAGTCGCAGCAAACTATAATATGGAACAAAATCCACTATACCATTTTTTTAGAGATTATTTGGAGGAGGAGGTTCCCAGAGAAAAAAGACAACGCTCCGGTTCAGGTTCGGGTGTTATTGTATCTTCTGATGGATATATTGTTACCAACAATCATGTCATTGATGGCGCCGAAGAGATTGATGTTTTGTTAAATGACAACCGTATCTTCAAAGCATCTGTGGTGGGCATTGATCCAACCACAGATTTAGCAGTCATAAAAATTGATCAAACCGAACTCATTGCCATGGAGTGGGGAGACTCAGATCTAATTAATATCGGAGAATGGGTACTTGCTGTGGGTAATCCTTATACCTTTAATAGCACCGTCACAGCAGGTATTGTCAGCGCAAAGGCCAGAAACATTGATATCCTTAGAAAAAATGCCAATGACTTAAGTATTGAATCCTTTATTCAAACAGATGCCGCCGTCAACCCTGGGAATAGCGGTGGTGCCCTAGTCAATTTAAAGGGGGAACTCGTGGGCATCAATACGGCGATCATGTCGCCAACAGGATCTTATGCGGGTTATTCCTTTGCCGTGCCCGTCAGTTTAGTCAAAAAGGTATATATTGATTTGGTAGAATATGGAACCGTACAACGCGCCTTATTGGGGATCAGGATTGGCGATGTGAACGCTAAATTGGCCGAGGAAGAAAGATTAGGGATCAATCGAGGCGTATATATTTCTTCGGTTGGAAATCAGTCCGCTGCTGATCTTGCGGGTTTAGAATCTGGAGATGTGATCATCGCTGTGAATGAGAAACCTGTGAGTAACACCTCAGAATTGCAAGAGCAAGTAGCATTGAATCGTCCAGGAGATGAAGTTTGGATCAAATACATTCGCGATCAAAAAATACGCGACGTCTCAGTAGTATTGCAAAACAGCCTAGGTACCATGGAGGTGGTCAAGGCAATTAATCGCCTGACCTTAGAAGGTGCTTCTTTTGAGGATTTATCTGAAAAAGAACTTGATAAACTCAAGCTCAGTGGCGGCATTAGATTCAAAGAAATTGGGTCAGGGAAATGGAAAAATGCAGGCATTCAACCCGGCTTTATCATTACTATGATTGATAAAAGAGTCATCAAAAACATAGAAGAGTTAAAAATTTATTTGGATACTGTAAAAGGAGATGGCATCCTGATCACAGGATACTATCCTAATGGCGAAAAAGTGTATTACGGCATTGCTTGGTAATTCGCTTCTCTAAAAAAACTAAATCCGATTCTAATTAGAATCGGATTTTTTATGTTCTAGACTAGAGATTCCTTTAATTTGTATACATATCTTAAACCCAAAAAATATGACCCTTATCAACACCTCCTTTCTCTCGGAACTGCAAATTGAAAAAGAAAATTACGGAGCGGCCATAGGCGCACAGTGGATTCCAACGCAAGGCACTTCTATCAACTCTGTTTCGCCTGTAGATGCAGCCGTCATCGGTAAGGTCAATTTAGCTACTGAAACAGATTACAATCAAGTGGTCACAGCCGCTCAAGATGCTTTTTCAACATGGAGACTAATCCCTGCCCCTCAACGTGGTGAAATTGTTCGTCAAATCGGGAATGCCTTAAGAGAACAAAAAGAAGCTCTGGGTAAATTGGTTTCTTATGAAATGGGTAAGTCACTTCAAGAGGGTTTAGGTGAGGTACAAGAAATGATAGACATCTGTGACTTTGCCGTTGGATTGTCTCGCCAACTCTATGGCTTGACCATTCATTCCGAACGACCCGCACACAGAATGTATGAACAATGGCATCCTTTGGGAGTCGTAGGTATTATTTCAGCCTTTAATTTTCCGGTAGCTGTTTGGGCCTGGAACAGCATGCTGGCCTGGGTTTGTGGAGATGTTTGCGTTTGGAAGCCCTCAGAAAAAGTGCCTTTAACAGCCATTGCTTGTCAAAAAATAGTACAAAAAATATTCGAAGTCAATGAAGTTCCTGCAGGTACCTGTGGCTTGGTCATCGGCGACGCCATCATTGGCAAAGCCATGGCTGAAGATCCTCGCATCGCATTGATTTCAGCCACAGGGTCCACCAGGATGGGAAAATCTGTAGCCACTGCTGTGGGTGCTCGATTGGGAAAATCAATTTTAGAACTGGGAGGTAATAATGCCATCATCATCACCGAAAACGCAGACCTTGAAATCGCCATTCCTGGTGCTGTTTTTGGTGCTGTCGGTACCGCAGGACAACGATGTACCTCCACCCGAAGACTACTCATCCATGAGAGTCAATTTGAAGCTATGAAATCTAAATTAATCCATGCTTATCAACAAATTACTATTGGTAATCCCCTTGATGAACAATACCACATGGGCCCAATCATAGATCAAGATGCAGTAAAAGCTTATGAAACCGCACGCATGAAGATCGCTGCCGAAGGTGGGAAAGTTGTGGTAGAAGGCGGTGTATTGACCGGTACTGGTTATGAATCAGGCTGCTATGTAAAACCCTGTATTTATGAGATGGCGCCACATCATCAAATGGTCCGTGAAGAAACCTTTGCTCCTATCTTGTATTTAACTAAATACAAAAATCTAGATGAGGCCATTCAAATTCAAAATAATGTGCCTCAAGGCCTATCGTCCGCGATCATGACCAATAATTTACGTGAATCTGAACTTTTTTTGTCTCATGCAGGCTCAGATTGTGGGATCGCCAATGTAAACATTGGTACTTCGGGTGCAGAAATAGGAGGGGCCTTTGGCGGTGAAAAAGAAACCGGTGGAGGAAGAGAGTCCGGTTCTGATGCTTGGAAAGCCTACATGCGAAGGCAAACCAATACAATTAATTATTCAAAAGAACTTCCCTTGGCACAAGGAATTAAATTTGACTTTTAATTAGGATGGACGGAGCCGAGCTAAAATTGAAAGTCCATCAAAAATGCTTATATCTCGCTTTAACAAAAATTGAAAGATTAAAATCAGAATTGATGGCTCTTCAAAAGGCGTCAAATGAAGACACCAAAAGTTCAGCAGGAGACAAATATGAAACTGGACGCTCCATGATTGTACTTGAAAAAGAAAAGTTAGGCGTTCAACTCATTGAAGCCCATAAGCTAAAAAAAGCTTTGGACTTGATCGACCTTGGTAAATCCATCAATAAAGTAGGCCTCGGAGCCTTGGTCAAAGAATCAAATAATTTTTATTATTTCTGTGCCAACTTTGGGGGCCTGGACATTGCCGATATAAAAGTTTTTGCTCTTTCGACCTTATCTCCCATCGGTCAAGCCATGTTGGGTAAAACGCCAGGGAGCTCATATACATTTAGAGGTACTCAATACCTTATAGAAACGGTTCATTAACGGCAGCGCTAAAAATTATAGATTATAAATAATCCATGTATTTTTAACAAACAAGAACTGCTTAATTATTGATTATGAATCCTATTGAGCCGCATTCAAACAAAATAACCCCTCAAACAATAAAATTGGCAGTATATGGCACCCTGAGAAAAGGCTATGGCAATTATTATCATTTTCTACAAAAATCATCCTTCTTAGGCACTTATACGACACAAAAAAAATATCGTTTAATTATTTCCGATTATCCCTGCATCCTTCCCTATAACGGTGAAGGACACCACATCGTGGTTGATGTATTCGAAATAAATCAGCAAACCCTTCTTGAGATCGATCAATTTGAAAACTACCCTATTGACCACGAACGCCATCAGATTGCACTTCATACAGGTACTATTGCCTGGATATATACCAGAGATATCCCCGACAACGGCATCCATTTCAAAGAGTATTTAGAAAGAGGAAAGGCCTAATCTAAAAAATTTTCAATACCTTTCGATCTTATTTATTGAGTTTCTATATCAAAAGAAGAATATATTATTCTTTAAGCCTACTGAGGGCAAGTAAATCTAATGAGAAAAGGTACATTTATGTAGATAAGACTACAAATAAGAACTTATATAATCATTGAATAAACCACTAAAATAACCACGCTATGAGACTTCTAATCCTATTTTTATTGTTTTCAACCTCTTTGATAGCACAGGAAACCATGATCTATGAAAACATAATCCTGACCCCCAATAAAAAATTAGAGGGTAAATTAATCTCAGGTGTAAAATTACATAATGCAAAATATCATACGGGAGGCAAAAGCGCAGCCAGTCTCTACAGTATCTTGACGGGACCCAATTCCGGAAAGTTTGTTTGGTTAGATGGACCTATGACCTATGCCGATTTAGATCAAAAACCTGATGCCGCACACATGGCAGACTGGGGTAAAAATATTCAAAGCTACATCACCGATGAAAAGATTAAACATGCAAAACTTCACTGGGAGGCCAGTTATACGCCAGCAGAATTCGGCAGTTCGGATTATCTTTTGATCAGAACCTTCAAATTGAACAATAAAGCCAATGGTATGGCAAAAGTACTGGAGGCCATCACCAAAATTAAAGAAGTATTGGTCGCCACAAATGCACCCATAGTACGTCGGGTATATGTCAGCCCTTTCCGCTCTGAAAATGGAGAAGATATCTCATTGGTCTATCCTTTTAAATCATTTACGCGATTTGAAAAAAGCAATGGCCTACCTGAAAATTTTGCTGCCAGTTATGAAGAAATCAATGGTTTGGGTAGCTGGGGAAGAGATATCGCAGAGGTACTTGAAACCTACACCAACGGTAGATACGATGAGATAAGGATACTTCAAAAATAATGGGTCTGAGTATCTGATTGAACTCAAGAATTCAGTTCAAACCAGTCAATATTTATATGAAAAGTTGACGATCAAGTCCCCGTTTTTATGCTGATGGGCATATGAAAAAGAGCCAGACATTATCCCAAATAAATCTTTGAAAAGACTTCTTGAATCCTTGTATTAAGGATTCATTTATAAAGCCCTTATTCGACATACGTTCATTTTTTGCTGAAACTTTTGATCGATTCCAAAGGATGTAATATATTAGAACCAAAAGATTCTTTCAATGAAATATTTAATACTTACTTTATCCATCTGCTTCTGCCTAAATGTATGGGGACAAGATAATAACATGTACCTGAGACTTACCTTCATCAAAGCCAAAGAAGGAAGTAATTATCGTGAAAATCTAACACAAAAATTTGCACGCCTTCACAAGCAACGCATTGAAGATGGAATCATCAATGGTTGGGATTTATGGCAAGTCGTCAACTCTCGACAAACACCTTTCAGCCATGTCATTGTAACCTTGGTGGAGCTGTCTAAGATGGACAGTCTTTATTTGGGCGTAAATATGCAAAAAGTTTTCCCTGATATGACCGATGGGGATCTTGAAAACTTCTACGAAGAGAATATTAAAAGTCGAGATATTATTGGGGATTATATCATTACCTCTATTAAAAATATTTCAAATACCAATAGTAGCCCTGATGAATTTATGGTGATGAATTTCATGAAGGTTAAGGAAGGCAAATTCAAGACTTTCGAAAACATGGAAATAGATTTAGCCACGGCAGTCATGCCTAATGAAAAATTCAGAACGGGTTGGACTTTACAAAAAAGAATTGATAAGTATGGTACTGACTTGTATTGGAATTACCTAACCGTAGATTGGTATGCCAAATATTCGGATTACATCAAAGCATCATCAATGCCTGCCGTCGACGCAGATAAGAATTATCAATCCATGATGGGTATCAGGGACCTCCGAGATCGAGCCGTTCTCCGAAAAATAATGTCTGTAAGGTGACTATAAAAGAAATTTAACTAATAAAATGGTACTCAAGCTTTAAGTCAAGAACTTATTTGATTTATTTCAACTGGGCATCCTTAGTTCAAAGGTTACTCACCCCTTAGATAAAATAATATCACACCCCTCACAAAAAAGTGTTACTTCTTTTGTAAAAAATCAAAATCAACCACCCAATAAATAATTTCAATCTCGTTCTGCTTATATGTCAAAATTGAATCTAATAAAGCGATAGCTCCTTCCACACTTGCTTTATGTTCATCTAGCTGAGCTGTGATTTGATTAAAATTTTCAAGTCTTCGAAAAACATTGTGATTCAAATAATAATCCTTTTGAATATATTCTCTATTATCCTTCCAAAAATAATTATACTGAGTTTTAACGTCACCTAACTCCTCTACCCAACGATCAGATACTCGTTCCACAAAACCATCAACAATTGCTTGATCTCTCGCGTAGGCATTTTCCTTGATATAAAATAATGTGCTTCCAGAATAAATTTGAGTCAGTTTATGCTCCAAAGTATCATCAAGAAATCGAAATGTCCCATCAAGCTGCACCGACTCATAGGTCACTTTAGGGGGATCATAGGGCATGGCTTGCTCATAATAACTCAGTGGCGCAAATGAAAAAGCTTCATCCCCTTCTCCCATTACGTCCAAAAAGACAGAATCACTGTTCTCATCCCAACGGTCATATTGCCGCTGAAAAAGAGCGTTAAACCATGCCACACCCTCAATGTATTCATCTGTGTAAATAAGAATATCCTGTAATTCAACTTTCAATTTCTTCATGTTATTGATATTGTCAGCACGGTGATTACTGTCCTCTCTTTTTTGATCCACCGCCAATGATAAAAACACACCAAAAAAAATGGCCATAAACTCAATGAACATTTTTTTTGCCCGGTCAAAGAAATCTCGAAAACTAAACTTATCGCCGATGGTGAAGAGTTTAAGAAACCAATTCAGCTCCTTTACCGGTATTTCATCCTCATCGTCTTCTTTCTTAGTCAATAAAGCTGAGTAAGCTGCCTTCACTTTAGCAAACTTCTCTACAAAAAAGGTCTCATTATTGTTGGCAACAGGATCCAACTCTTTACTTAACCGCTCATAAGCTTCTTGAATCTCTTCCTGAGAAGCTCCTTTCTTAAGTCCAAGGGTTTTATACTTCGCTTTCATTAGCAGCAAATTAAACCGATAATTCCTTCATAAGTTGAATTTGACAAGATAATAAATAAAATCTGAATGTGAAATGATAGGGTCTAGCTTAAGAAAAGGGCAACTCTCAATAGAATGATTAATTACAATAGCTCAGAGACAAGTAAAAAATATTGAAAAATAAATCAGATCCTATGTTATATTAAAGCTAAGGATAACTCTTCTTTAAGATTACTTTAGAGGGTCATGTTCCCATGGACTAAGGAAGGATCATATGGACGTTTTTTACCTTGTTGGACATAAGAGATGACATCTATTAACAATTGGCAAAAGAAGAAGGTATATGCTAGGGAACTTCCACGGGTAAGACCGCCTATGCCTCAACATAAAGTTATTTTCAATATTTAATTATCATAGCACTTTTCTATATATTTGTTCTTTTCGAACTTAAAATCAACCTAAAAATGAGACAATTATTTATATCAATGGTGCTCGTCTTGAGTACCTACATGATTCAAGCACAAGAGTATGGTGTGTACTCAATGCATTTTGTAAGAATAGAAGGCAATACAGCCGATTTTGAAAAAGTTCAATCTATGTACATGCAAAAAGTGGCCAAGGAAGCTACCGAAAAAGGAGATATCACCTTTTGGGCATTTCTGAAACGTGTGACCATGGACAATATTGACGATGAAGAGAGATACAACTATGTATTCGTTCAATCAAATACCAGTATTGAGGCGATGCTTAGTGAAAAAAACAACTGGTGGAATGATGCCCCTGAGGTACTTAGTGCGGAAGAACAAGCCCTTGTCAGTGCCCTGAATGCAACTCATACCTGGACGGCTGATTCAAGACATATCTATCTAGATGAAGGTAGTATTGCCAAAGGACTTGGAGGTTTTATTCAATTTAATTTTGCCCGTCCAGCAAATGTTGACGGCTTCATCCAAGAAAATTTAACCTTATGGAAACCCTATTTCGAAAAAACTATGGATAGCATGGGTATGGTCAATTGGGGCGTTGGTAGAAAACTAGCTCCCTTGGGTGCCAATTGGGCCAAAGTATCTACATGGGATATGTTTAATACGCTAGATGAGTTAATGAAATATCGAATTGGGTACAAGCTTCCAGCAGATCTGCTAAAAAAATCTAAAATGGGGGATCACAATCCTGATGGCTTTATGATGATGCCTATTTTTCAGATGATCGCAAACTCGGCACAATAAAGTACGTTGATAAACCATTAAGTTTTCAAACTTTTTTTAAACCTTAATGAACCAAAAATCATGAAAAATATTTTAATATTTATAGGATTGTCATGCCTAGTTTTAATGAATCAAACGAAAGCCGTTTACCAATCAAATGGCGTTCGGATATCTCCTTAAAATCAAGCGCTCTTTGAGAAAATTGAAATAGATTATGTTTCAAAAGTTGCGCAAGATGCCGTAAACAAAGGCCAACTGGGCACTCATCAAGTTGGATAAAATCATAGGTGAGGCCAACACGGGCTACAACAATATTTTTGTTAATGGCTTTGCAAGTATTGATGCTATGAATGAAAACACCGATTGGTGGTCCAATACCAAAGCCATTGTAGGGGTTGATCCAGACATATTGTATCGCGATTTGAGAGAAGCATCCGGTATCTATTACTACCAAAGGCAAATGGGAATTGCTCCCATTGAGGCCTTCGAATATGTAATCATGAATTTTGGTCATGCCAATAATCTAGAAGGATATTTGAAAGGTGAGATGGCATGAATGGCTTATCATAAAAAAAAATATGAACAAAACAGGTTTGAAAGCATGGGATGTAGGTACTAAATTCTTCACTGTCAATGCCAACCAGAGCACTAATGTTATGACCTAGAATGCGTTTGCTACTAAATCCGCCGCCATGAAAGTACTGGCCAATGATGTTAATGGTTTAGGAGATTGGCCTCTAACCAACCTCAATGAAATCATGCCCGACGGATGGAAACTTATTGTTTTGGGTCAAATTTTATCCACCACAAGTCCCATACAATAATGAAAAAAAGCCTCTTTGTGACTTTTACAGGGGCCTTTTTATGTGCTCTTCAAAGTTTTTAAGTTTTCTTTAATTTTTTTCTTTAAACCCGACAACTTTTTTCTTAATTTATTTACCAAAACAAGTAGTCAATCATAATTTTGGGAAAAAGATAAAGGAAATAACAGAAATCAATCTTTTTTAACTATATTTAGCCTAAATAAAAAATTCAATAAATAATTTTGTACCAAATAACAAAAACTATGAAAAAAATTATAGCCACTTTTATAACATTTTTTGTATTCTCAATGATTCAGGCTTCACCTAATGATCTCTCATTAAGTCAGAGCGAAACTGACATTTTAACTGACCGAGAGCTAAACGAAGGAACATCATTTCTCGCTTCGAAAGAAATGCCAAGGAAAAGAAAGGCATCAAGATCAGGTAAAAGATCAAGCAAAAAGAGAGAAAAATAAGACTATAAGTTCTGATAAGAGTTTTAAAAATCAACTGAGGTCGTATCACTCTTTGGTAAAACATACAAAATGTTATAGTATTTATCCGAAAATGATATTACATAAAAAACTCATACTGCCCTGTAGTATGAGTTTTTTATTGCCGTTATGTGAATCCCTCGGATTATTTGTAAATACTTCCTTTAAATTTAAGCATTATTATTATGTGATTCTGAAATAAAAATTCACTTAATTTTTGATTAGTTTTCTTACAAATCTCCCCTGTTCAGTATAAATTTCGAGATAATAGATTCCCGCTTGATAACTATTTAATACCATTACAGCTTTGTTAACATCAAACCTATATTGTCCCATACATTTTCCTTCAATATCCCAAACATTAACGACTTTAATTCTCCGTCTAGCAGTAATATTTAGAATCTCCTGAACTGGATTAGGAAAGACGGACACCAAAGGCTGTAGGGTATTGATGCTACCTAAAATATTCTCATAAGCGGGTAAAATAAATTGCCCTTCCCAATTGGCCCCCTCATTATTGTCTAAGTTAACATTCTTTAAAGATAGATAAGCTCCTGCTCCATCTGCTTCAGTAGGCCAAGGAGCCTCATCTGAATACAAAACCTCATCTATTATATTTCCATAGCCGTCCAGCAATTGAACTTTTTCACTTTGATTAGATAAGCTCCTGGTGAATTCATCAAAAGGAGTAAATCCATAACGTTCTTCGAAAGAATTTGTCTCACTAGCTAAATATAAAGTGCTATGGGCCCCCATGAATATGCCTTTTGGAAATTGATAGGTAAGCCCCAACTCTCCCAAATAAAGTCCAGTAAGTTCGGCAGATGCATCACTCACATTGGTGATTTCAATGAACTCATAATCACTTGAAACCTCATTCTCTTCAGCCAAAGGATGGTAATTGATTTTAGTAATCACAAGTGCCGGCTGCGTTACCGATGCACAGGATGCTGTCGATGTCAATTGACCGGATAGCCAAGTATTCCTATCACTGATAAAGCTCTTCAGTTCACTGACTTGTTGATTAAATATGCCTGTGGTCCCCCATAAAGCTTCTTGTCGGTCTGCTGCTTCTGAAATGTGAAGTACCGTTTCATTGATAAAGTCCATTACTTTCAGCGTATTGAGAGGCATCCCGGGATCAGTAAGTTCTTGCCATCTTTTATTTAAATAACATCTATAAACCGGATCATCAAACAAATCTTTCCAAAATTTTGCGCCCATATTTCCCCCATCATCAAACTGCCATCCGTAAGTGAAACTTCGATCATACCCCCACATAAAGAGATCATTGCCATAGGTTAAATTGAAATCCCAAATCGGTCCTGCACGTAACTTTCCATTACGGTCTTTATGAAAGAATGTACTGAATTGATAACCGTCTACATTGGCTGAAAACTCATTTAAAATCATGAAATCAATAAATGAAGGAACATCTATCACAGATGGATAGCCGTCTTTAACAGAACTGTTTTTATTGCTAGATATGTTTGCAAGACGCTCAAACTCACCTTTAATATATTCGTGCTGCAAGGGTTTGATCTCCGTAGATTTTGGATATTCATGGACAAAACTACTCCCCCATCCACCATAATTGGGCATGCTCCAAGCTTCTAAATCTGAACCCTCAATTTTATCTGTTTTGGTGATATAACCTCCTGTAAGATTAGGTAATGAAAGGTCCTCTGGTTGAATTTTCTTTATATTAATCCGATTATCATCGGCCTTTAATTTCTCTTGAAAAAGATAGATCCCTTCATAATTTCCATTCAGCATCACTTCACAATATTGACCTCTCGAGGCATATTGACCTATTTGGTTAGACAGTTGATAACTTAAATAATCTCTGATCAGCGAAGAGTCGTAGGCAATTCCATTTAAAATCCAATCATTCTCTTTGGGCATTCCTAATATACTCACGTCCTCTTTCTGACCCAGACTATCATAAGTGGTCAAAGCATATTGCTTTTTAGGTAATATAGAAGATGAGGAACCACGTACCTCTATCTTTATGGCCCCTTTAAAATCTAAATAATCAAGGTTGGTTACATCCGAAATATCATTTCTTAGATCTGCGCCCTTATCCACAATAATCATGTTTGCCGCAATTTTAGGTTCTGAAGGAATCGATTGATTATTGACCGTTTCTATAACTACAATAGGTAAATTAGATGATTTAAAATCCACATAAATAGGCGCTAAAAACCAACTCGGTGTGCTTCGATAATTATATTCAATATTATTGATGCCCAATGATAATACCGGTAAAGCCGTCATATCAGATGAAGTACTTGATTGATTATGTACTTGTACGGCAATGACATTAGTTCCCTCTACCAAAAAATCGACATCGACATCAAAATATTCTGGTTTTTGACCATCAGGTAATAATGCGTTATGATGGCCATCGCTTAACTGATCAAAAGTAGGCGTCATTCCCGAAACCAAATCTCTTGCTATTTCTTGGCCATTAAGATACGCCACAAATCCGTCATCATAGTCAATATCTAATCGTAACCCTTCTATCGCTTTAAGATCAATGATCTCAAAAGTTTTCCTCAAGTAAACTGAGATCGTATTTTCAGGAACTAAAGTAGCATCATCATCATCTCCGTAACCAAATCCTGACATCCCTTGAATCCAATCTGAATAGTCAAAATCCAGCTGATTCCATAAAGCACTCGGTTGACTACTTGGTACCATGTAATGCCAGTCATCTCCCGGTAGGACTACACTCTCCCAGTGATCTATTTGCGAAAAACAAAAAGTAGGTATTAAACCAACGAAAGTTATTAAAAAAGATCTCATATTATTTTCTTACTGATTCATTGGGACACTCAGGAAAGAAAGAGCACTAAAATGTCCCTCCTGATTTGGTGAAATTATAAAATTTAAAAGGATACTTAAATGGAAAATCTTGACATTCACAGATTTTATCTTAAAAATACTTCCTTTTTCAAAAAAATTCTGCAGTATCGACTTTCCTATGAACTTTGCGTAATTAGGAGTCATGCCAATGACCGTGTGCTGATGACCATACTTTACCTGCGGGGGCCTGTCCCTCGGGTCGTGTACTTCCACTCTCTTCACTTTTATTGAACAACCCGTAGATTGCGGAAATAAAAAGGGCAATCAATACTCCAATCATCCAAAAAGTTTTATTTAGCTGTGTACTGACAGTCGCCTTGATTCCGTGGCAATTTTTATACTTCTTGCCACTTCCACAAGGACAAACATCATTTCTCCCAACTCTTTTCATTTTCTCTGTTTATAGGTTCAATTTACAAAAAATACTTCTGTAACAACATTGTTTGTATATAGAAAAATAAGCCCCTTTACTCTATTTAAATACAAAATAAAACTCAAAATATTCATAAGGCTATAACTCTAACCCTTCTAAGTTCATTCAGAACTAACCTATTCAGCATCTAAAAAAGGATAATTATAATCAGTCGCTCCCATAAATGTTTCTTTTATCGTGCGCGCACTTACCCATCTCAATAAATTCATTTGGGCTCCCGCCTTGTCATTGGTTCCAGAGCCTCTCGCTCCCCCAAATGGCTGCTGCCCAACTACTGCTCCGGTAGGCTTATCATTGATATAAAAATTACCAGCCGCATACTGTAAAACATCTGAAGCCCGCTCAATAGCATATCTGTCTTTACTAAATATTGCTCCCGTCAAAGCATAGGCTGAACTTTGATCAACGAGCGTAAGAGTAGCTTCAAATTCATCTTGAGGATACACATAGACAGAAACTACAGGTCCAAATATTTCTTCACACATCGTCTCGTAACGTGGATTCTTGGATAAGATCACAGTTGGCTCAATAAAATAACCCTTAGCATCGTCATAATTACCTCCCGCTATGATTTCAGCATCACTAGATGCTTTCACACGATCAATGTATTGAGTGATTTTTTTAAAGGATTTCTTATCAATCACCGCATTGATAAAATGATTGAAGTTTTCTGGAGAGCCCATTTTAATACCCTTCAAAGTACTGATTAAATGCTCTTGAACCTCCTCCCATAGATGATCTGGAATGTATACGCGTGAAGCTGCACTACATTTTTGACCTTGATATTCAAAGGCTCCTCTGACGATAGCTGTTGAAACCTCTTGCACATCAGCTGAAGCATGGACCATAATAAAATCCTTACCTCCTGTCTCGCCGACAATTCGTGGATAACTGTTATAGATATCTATATTTTGTCCAATGGTTTTCCAAAGGTTTTTAAATACTTGTGTGCTTCCTGTAAAATGCAATCCTGCAAATTCTGGATGGTTGAATACTACTTCTCCCGCAACGGGACCATCGACATAGATCATGTTAATCACTCCATCGGGTAATCCTGCAACTTGAAAGACTTCCATGATGACTTGAGCGGAATAAATCTGTGTATAAGCAGGTTTCCATACAATGGTATTTCCCATCATTGCTGGAGCAGTACATAAATTACCAGCAATGGATGTGAAGTTGAATGGTGTTACTGCAAACACAAATCCCTCAAGGGGTCGATACTCCATTCGGTTCCAGACACCCGCTGACGATTTGGGCTGCTGACTATAAATTTCTTCCATATAAGTCGCATTGAACTTCAAGAAATCTATATATTCACAAGCAGCATCTATTTCGGCTTGGTAAATATTTTTGGATTGGCCGAGCATGGTTGCTGCATTAATTTTAGCTCGGTAAGGCCCTGCTATTAAATCCGCTGCCTTTAGAAATATGGCAGCTCGATGCTCCCAGCTCAACTTCGCCCAAGATTCCTTAGCTTCCAATGCCGCTTCAATAGCGTCATGAACATGACTGGCATCCCCCTCGTGAAAATGCCCTAAGACATATTGATGGTCATGAGGAGGGCTCATTTTAACTTTTTTTCCGGTCCTGATTTCTTCAGATCCGATATACATAGGCACATCTATTTCCTGAGATTTTGCTTGTTTTAAAGCTTCCTTAACTGCCTGTTTTTCAGAGGAGCCCTCAGTGTAATTAAGTACAGGTTCATTTATAGGTTGGGGTATTTTAAAATTTCCGTACGACATTGTTTATTTAGTTAATTTCTATGGGTCAAATATAAGTAATCACCAACGATTTACAGGAAGAGTGCCGGGAGTTCAATCAAGTCATGAACTTGCAATTGGGAGGGTACTTTGGATTCTTTTTGGGGATTGTACCAAACAGACCTCCATCCTGCATGGTCAGCTCCTAATATATCTGTTTGCAGATTATCCCCAATAATGACCATATCCCCTAGGGTTCCTCCACAGTAATCAAGTGTAAAATCAAAAATCTCCTTGGCTGGCTTTCGATAACCTGAAGTCTCAGAGGTCACCACCCACTTAAAGTAATGATCAATCTCACTGTATTTCAATTTGATATTCTGAGTATCATCAAAACCGTTGGTAATAATCCCTAATTCAAAATCTTTTGATAGTCTATCAAGTACTTTATGTACATTGGGCATCAATGCCTTCTTTCGAGGACATTCAATGACGAATTGATTTGATAATTCTTGAGCTAAGATAAGATCTGTGTTTTTCACGGCATTCATAATGTAACCAAACCTATGATTTCGGATTTCAAACTTATCTATTTCCCCCACATTATAGCGATGCCATAAATGTTCATTCTGTTGCTTAAATGTTTGGGTAAAATGGGCTTCATCACTGAAAAACCGGTCAAGTTCGAAAGCGCGATACATATCAAGCAATGTGTCTCGCGCATTGGTTTCATAATCCCACAAAGTATGATCTAAATCAAAAAATAACTTCGTCACGCTCTCAATTCTTTCGCCTTGGCCTTATGCATGGCCAATTCTCTATTGGAATCCATAATAGAATAGAGATCAAGATCTCTTAATAATTTCGGGTCTTTTTGAAGAAAGACCATCATCTTACTCACGATTTCTGTCACTTCCTCTTTGAGACTGTAAACCACCCTTTGATCTAATTTGTGCGACTTAACCAGACCCGCATTTTTTAGATAAGCGACATGCCTTGAGGTCTTTGTCTGAGTAAAGTCTAGAATAGTGACCAAATCCGAAATGGTGAGGCTTTTTGCTTCGAGCAGTAATTGAATGATCCGAACCCTTGCCTCCTCTGAAAAGGATTTAAATATCTGAGTTCCTATTAAAAGACTGAATTTTTTAAGCTTCAAAATTAATATTTTTTAACTAAGTTATCACAAAAGTCAACTTTTTGCGTTTAGTTCGTATGAATTTATTACTTTTTAATTCTTGAAAAAAATTAGCGTCCTCCTTATTCTCTGTCTTGCCCTTTATTCTTTGACTTATGGTCAAATTAGGGGAATTACACCAAAGGTGATCCAATTTACTGGAGTCATCTTTGCGAATGATAGTGCATCTATTGTTCCGGGAGTTCACGTGTATGTCCCTCAAGGAGGACGTGGAACGACGACCAATCCATATGGTTTTTTTTCAATGCCTGTCTTGGAAGGGGACAGCATTATATTCTCTGCAGTAGGCTTTGATAAAACCTACTACATTATCCCTTCTCATAAGGAACCCAATAGTTTGAAGTTGGTTGTCTATCTAACTGAAGATATCTTTTACTTGGAAGATGTAGCCATCTTTCCCTACCCCTCGGAAGCTACTTTTAAGGCAGGTATTTTGGCTACACGGTTACCTAATGAGTTTGATCAAAGTAACCTCAATGTCTGGATGAATAGTGAAGTTATGCGAGAAATGTATCGCAATCAAGTCAACAGTGGCAATGCCAATTTCCGCAATGCCATGAATGAACAAATGAATTATAATCGGTATCAATACCAGCCTGCCGCCAATAATTATTTAAACCCCTTTGCGTGGTCGTCTTTTATTCGTTCTCTGAAGAAAAACTAAAGAGTTTGAATTTTTGACGCAACTCTCAAAGTTTCTTCCCAAACACGAAATACATTATGGGAGCAAATTTTTTCGATGTCTTCATCGCTATACCCGCGCATTAATAACTCATAAATTAAGTTAGGATACATCGAAACATCTTTCAGTCCTTTAGGCAAGGAGTTTCCGACACCGTCAAAATCTGAACCCAATCCCACATAATCAATTCCAGCAATGGCTACCACGTGATCAATGTGATCTGCAACAGTTTTGATTTCCTCAAAAGGGTCCATATCGATTAAATATTGAGCCGCATAAGCGACATAAGTTGAATCATTTTCTGACAAGCCTTCAGCCGCTCTGTATTCCTCTAAAGAGGTCTTGATTTCGGAAAATTGATCCTGAGAGGTTTTTGATAAAAATGAAGAACCAAAATTGATTTGGATGACACCTTCTTTTTCTGCTAAAAGCTTAATCATATCATCATTCATATTGCGCATGAAGCCTGGTGTAAACTTTCTACAAGAACTGTGAGATGCAATGACAGGGGCTTGAGTCAAATTCATTACATCATAAAATGCCTTATCTGAAATATGAGAAACATCAATCATGATACCCCATTTATTCATTTCCTGTACCACTTGTTCCCCAAATGGACTCAATCCATCCCAAGTATCTTCGCTGGTATCATAAGAAGAATCACAAATTTCATTATCCAAAGAGTGAGTCAAAGTAATATACCTGATACCTCGATCAAAAAAATATTTCACATTGGCCAAATCCGATTCAATAGGCGCACCATTTTCCATACCTAATGGGAGAGAAATAAGTGCTTTTTCAAAATTTTCCTTTACTTCACTTGGTGTCCCAGCCGAGGCGAATAAATTTGGGAAGGCTTCCGATAATCTACCTACCATGTCTATTAGAGAGTCTGCAAAAACTTTAGCCCCCCCTGATTTTTGAAGTGCTGCCGGAACGTATATCGACATAAAAGGAGCATCTAGTCCTCCCATCTTGGCTTTGGGATAATCAAAATCTCCCATAGTTTCAATAGATACATCTTCAACCGAATTACGCGACATGAATCCTTTATTAGCCATGCGATAGGGTAAATCAATATGTCCATCGGTAATGATGAATTTTTTACTTAATCGATGTGCCCGCTCTCGGAGTTCAAGCGCTTCATTATCTTGACTTTTTTTTGACTGCTCTCCAGAGCAAGCAAATGAAATGGCCATAAAAATGACCCCAATTTTAAAAAATAATTTCATTAGGAAAAGTTAATCTTTTTTTAAAGTAATTCAAACCAAAATAGCTTTCTAAATAGCTTTAAGCATATCTTTCTGAAAATTAATAAAATTTTTATATTTAAAAATACCTACCCAAGCAACTATTTCTTGAATACTAGAATGTTTTCTTTGAAATAAGTTGATAAATTTAGGTTTGTTAAGATTGTAAGCCCTTTAACTGATTATTTGTCATGATGCCTTTAATGCCTGACCACATTCTCTCTGTCTGGAACATTTATGGTAATTATACCGCCACCTTATTGATTGCAGCTGGACTTTCACTCGCTTTGAGTCACTACTTAAAACTTTTATTCACGAGTGATAAAAAATCTCGATATGATTACATTAACAAGAATGAAATCAAACGTTTGTGGTTTTCCTTTTTGCTTTTTGCCATCGGAGCAACCCTCCTGCTAAATACCTTATTCTACTCTACCACGTGGCTTTGGTTTTTTGTAAGACTTTTCTTAAGCTCCATGATGAGCATCATCATAGGAGTAATCGTTCAAAATATGCTTAAGTTTTATTTCCCTTTCTACATTGAAAAGAGACTAAAAAAATTAAGATATTCGCCAAGAATTTCCCCTGAGGGTAATGTCATGAAGTTATTAAGTGAAGAAGAAGAAGATGTCTATTTAGATGAGGGCATGCAGGCTGAAGAAAATGCCTATTCAGTAGATTATGATGTTTGGATTGATGAAAAAACTAAATTTACAAAAATTGAAAAATATAATGGTAGGCTTCATGCGTTAAAATGTGATAAATGTAATTATCAAACGTTGAAGGTCTCAAAAGAAGAGATTACACAGCCCGCAACCCTGAATGAAGAAGGTGAATTGATCAAATTTCTAAGTTGTGGATACTGCGGTCAAAAATCACGGAAATCTCACAGAATCGCAAAGCTTAACCCAAAAGCATCCACCACAGATTAATTAAAGTAAATACTTGAACGCAATAAGGCATTTTGAAAAAAACCCGGTAAACGCAATAATTCTTGATCAACAAGACCCTTTAAAGGAATTTCGAAAGGAATTTTACATCCCCAAAAGAAATAATACAGAGCTCATTTATTTCTGTGGTAATTCTTTGGGATTACAGCCTAAAATCACTTCCTCCAAAATTGACCATGAACTAAAAAAATGGGCACAAAAAGGGGTCGAAGGACATTTTAATGAAGATCCATGGGTTTCACACCATCATAAGGGTAAAACAGCTATGGCCCATCTAGTGGGAGCCAAAACTCATGAAGTGGTGGCTATGAATAACTTGACCACAAATTTGCATCTTCTGCTGGCTTCTTTTTATCAACCCAAAGGGACGAGGAAAAAGATGATCATCGAAAAAGGAGCCTTCCCTTCAGATTATTTCGCAGTTACCTCTCATATGAAGCAAAAAGGTATCTCGCCAGAGGACCATCTCATCGAAATTAGCCCTGATGAAAATGGTTATTTCTCTACTGAAAAAATTTGCCATTCCATTTTAACTACTGGAGAGGCGCTGGCGTTAGTGATGCTGCCCGGTATTCAGTATTATAGTGGCCAATTTTTGGACTTAAAATCTATTACACATGCGGCCCATAAAATCGGTGCCTATGCCGGGTTTGATCTTGCGCATGCCGTGGGGAATATTCCCATGAGCCTCCATGAAGATCAAGTTGATTTTGCGGCTTGGTGCAGCTACAAATATTTGAACTCTGGACCAGGAAATGTTTCAGGAGTATTCATACATGAAAAACACGGGAATAATCCTGATTTCCCAAGATTAGCAGGTTGGTGGGGACAAAACGAAACCATTCGTTTCAAAATGGAAAATAATTTTGATCCTATTCCCGGGATCGACGGCTGGATGCTCAGCAATGCCAATATTATTTCCTCTGTAGCTCATTTGGCTTCTCTGGATATTTTTGAAAAAGCCAATATTCTCAAACTTCGCAAAAAAAGTATTTTGTTAACGGGATATTTGGAATATTTACTATTAAGTAATGAGGCGATCAAGCCGCATATCAATATTTTGACTCCAAAAAACGAATCAGAACGAGGTTGCCAATTATCGCTCTATTTTTACGATCAAGGAAGATTGGCCTTCGACCACCTTACAAAAAATGGGGTAGTCCTGGACTGGCGTGAACCCAATGTAATTAGAGTGGCTCCTGTGCCTTTGTACAACTCCTTTGAAGAAGTTGAAAAGTTTGTGATCCTTTTAGGGCAAGTTTTTAATTGAACGAATTCATTCAAGATTTTTAGGCAATTTCGATGTCTAATATTTTTACTACTGTTTGATAAATGCCTTGAGGGTCAAATCCACATTCTTTATGCAATTCTAGCTGTGTTCCATGCTCTACCATTCGATCGGGAATTCCCAATCTCTCTAGTTTTGCTTGATAACCATGGTCTACCATAAACTCAGCTACTGCGCTTCCAAACCCACCCATAAGACAACCATCTTCAATGGTGATCACATGATCATACGATTTAAATACGTCATGTAATAAAGCTGTATCTAAGGGTTTGACGAAACGCATATCGTACAAAGCGGCAGTCACCCCTATTTTCTCCAATTCTTTATGAGCCGTCAGTGCATAATTTCCTACCGTACCAAAAGTGAGCAGAGCGATATCTCTTCCCTCTTTTATCCTACGACCCTTCCCCACTTCAATTTTAGCAAAAGGGGTTTTCCAGTCTACTAAAACCCCTTTACCCCTTGGGTATCGAATACAAAAAGGACACCCTTCCTGCATAGCGGTATACATCAAATTTCTAAGCTCAGATTCATCCATGGGTGCAGAAACTATGAGGTTAGGTATGCACCTCATGAAGGCGATATCATAGGCACCGTGATGCGTAGCACCATCTGCTCCAGCGAAACCTGCTCGATCTAGACAAAATACCACATGTAAATTTTGAACACAAACATCGTGAATCACTTGATCATATGCTCGCTGCATAAATGTCGAATAAATGTTACAAAAAGGTATCGAGCCTTGTGTCGCTAAACCCGCAGAAAAGGTAACAGCATGCTGCTCGGCAATACCCACGTCAAATGACCGCTCAGGATATGCCTCCATCATAATATTCATAGAGGATCCTGAAGGCATCGCAGGAGTAATTCCCATGATTTTTGGATTCTCATCTGCTAATTCAACTAGAGTATGGCCAAATACATCTTGATATTTAGGGGGTTGTGGGGTCAAGGAAGAAGTTTTATGAATCTCTCCCGAAATTTTATCGAAAGTACCCGGAGCATGCCATTTGGTTTGATTCTTTTCTGCCGCGTCGTACCCTTTACCTTTCTTCGTAATACAATGTAAAATTTTTGGGCCTGGGATCTGTTTGAGATCATTGAAAACATGAACCAAGTGGTTCACATCATGCCCATCTACCGGTCCAAAATATCTGAGATTGAAAGACTCAAATAGATTACTTTGTTTGAGTAGAAAAGTCTTTATGCTATTTTCGACACCGGCTACGAGCTCCTGCGCATTGGGACCGAACTTACTGACTTTTCCTAGAATTTTCCAAGCCTCATCACGAAATTTATTGTAAATCTGAGAGGTACTAATGTCCGTAAGGTACTCTTTCAAAGCCCCCACATTGGGATCGATGGACATGCAATTATCATTCAATACAATAATGAGATTAGAATTAGAGACACCTGCATGGTTCATGGCTTCAAAAGCCATTCCTCCAGTCATAGCTCCATCTCCAATGACCGCAATATGCTGCCGATCCTTTCCTTCTGCCTGATTGGCTATGGACATCCCAAGCGCTGCGGATATACTCGTTGAAGAATGCCCGACCCCAAAGGCATCAAATTTACTTTCAACTCGCTTAGGGAACCCAGACAATCCACCATAGACACGATTAGAATGGAAATGAGATTTTCTTCCCGTTAATATTTTGTGTCCATAGGCTTGATGCCCCACATCCCATACCAGTTGATCTATTGGAGTATTAAATGCATAATGTAGGGCTACAGTTAGTTCAACCACTCCCAAACTGGCTCCAAAATGTCCACCATAGGTAGCGACATGATCAATAATGTAATTCCTCAATTCCTCACTAAATTGAGGCAACTGTTGTGTCTCTAATTTCCGTAAATCTGTAGGATGATCTACGTTTGATAAAAGGGGACCCTGTTTAATTTGCATGGTTAATTATCTTATGACAAGAAGCCTTACTTTCGATCTAACAAACTCCCTGATTATTTACAATAATAATCTTTTTTTGGTTCTCCAAATCATGCATCTTTGCTTAATCTGATGACTGATTCCATAATTGACGATCCACGCACAAAATTTGAAATTAAACTCCCTCTTTTCGAAGGACCTTTTGATCTTTTGCTTTTTTTTATTGAACGTGATGAATTAGATATTTACGATATTCCAATTGCAACCATTACCCGTGATTTTCTTGACTATCTGCACCAAATGAAAAACATGAATATTGAAGTGGCCAGTGAGTTTATTTTGGTAGCCGCTACCCTAATGCGCATAAAAGCAAAAATGTTAATTCCCAGACCTGTATTAGATGAATCAGGCAATGAAATTGATCCTAGAGAGGAATTGGTCAAACACCTTTTGGAATATAAAAAATATAAATCTGTTATTGAGCAACTCTCCAACTTAGAAGCAACACGTTTCCAAAGAGAAAACCGTGGCAATCTGGCGATAGAGATTAAAAAAATTGCCGCTTTAGTAAATGTTGATGCCGAAGTTCAAAATTTAGATCTTTACAAGCTAATGAAAGTATTTCACAAAGTTGTGAATCGCTATGAACTACAAAAAAATAAACCTATCCACCAGGTTGTTCCTTATCCCTACACCATTGAAAGCCAAAAAGAAGTCTTAATTCAAAAGCTTTATGTGAGTAAAAATCAGCGGATCTCTTTTGCAGAATTGTTGGCCGAAAAACCGGAAAAAATACTGGCAATTTTTAACTTTTTGGCCGTATTAGAATTACTTCAACTCAAAAAAATATTACTGCGCCTCGGTGAAGGTTTTAACAACTTTTGGATGGAGCCTAGAATCAGTAGCCTTTAAAAGCTACAGCCCTGCGTCGTTCAAGGCTGCTTCTTTTTGATTTATTTCATTTTTTCTAAATTTGAAAAAAAGAAATCTCCTTCAATCAACGCATTCTTATGTGAATCAGATCCGTGAATGGCATTTGCCGAGATAGAAGTAGCAAATAATTTACGTATGGTTCCTTCAGCTGCTTCAACTGGATTGGTTGCCCCTATGAGTGCTCGAAAATCTTCTACCGCATTTTCTTTCTCCAATATCATGGGAATAATGGGCCCTCCAGACATGTAATCTACCAAGTCATTATAGAAAGGTCGCTCTTTATGAATTCCGTAAAACTGTCCCGCTTGGGCGGCTGTGAGCTGCGTCAATTTCATTGCGCTAACTACGAATCCGTGCGCTTCAATTATCTTTATAATTGCCCCAGAGTTACCAGCGGTTACCGCGTCTGGTTTGATCATTGTAAAGGTCTTTGTCGTTGTCATTTTTGCTTAATCAAAGGTATAAATTTTTTAAAGTGACAAAAGTAGGTATTTTAAATAATTAGTCCACTCAAATTAAAAGTTTTGTGTTTAACCTTAATTCTTATGATTTTTGCTCCTTTATTATTGCCAAAAAAATAATTGATGAAGCCCATTACTGATTTAATTCCCATTTTAGAAGATTTCCATAAAATCATCATCACTACGCACGCAAGTCCTGATGCTGATGCCCTGGGATCTTCTCTTGGGCTTTTTCATTTTCTAAAGGCAAGGGGTCATGAGGTTCAGGTAATCACACCCACAGATTATCCTAATTTTATTTCTTGGCTCCCGGGCAACGATCAGGTTCTTGAGTTCAACTCAGCAGATGATGATTTAATTCTTGAAATGATTCAATCCTGTGCCTTGATATTTTGTTTGGACTTTTCAGGTCTCAACAGAATCAAAGGGCTCGCAGAAGCGGTAGCCTCGTCGCCCGCATTAAAAGTAATGATCGATCATCATCTAGATCCTGAGGATTTTGATGACTACCGACTTTGGGATACTTCTGCAGCAGCAACTGCCGAATTAATTTATGATTTTATCCTATCAGTTGACGGGAAAAAAGCCATTACTGCAGATATAGCAAACTGTCTCTATGCGGGTATTATGACTGATACTGGCTCATTTAGGCATGCAAACACTACCTCTAAAGTACATCGATCGGTAGCAGAATTAATTGATTTGGGGGCCAATATTAATCAAGTAAGTCGTTCTATTTATGACACCAACACCATCAACCGATTAAGGTTTATTGGTTTTTCACTGCTTGAAAAGCTCATCGTTGATCAGAAAAAAAACATTGCGTATTTTTCAATTTCCGAAAAAGATATTCAGCAGTTCGATTTAGAAAAAGGAGATACTGAGGGTTTGGTAAACTATGCCCTATCCATCAAGGGAATTGTCATGGCTACCATTATGAAAGAAGGTCCTGGAGAAGTTAAATTATCTTTTCGATCCGCCGGGAATTTTGCGGTAAATAAATTTGCAAGCGATCACTTCGAAGGGGGAGGTCATAAAAATGCTTCAGGAGGTATTTCATATCTATCTCTGGAAGATACCGTTGAAAAATTTGAATTTTTGACCCTTGATTTTAAAGAAAAATATGGATCAACTCAAATTTCATAAATGTGCTTTTTAATTAAATAAAAAAGAAATAATTGATCGTCTAATCCGAGACGTTGCGTTAATTTGCCAACCGAAGGTGGAAATGAAAAATAATCATCGCAGAGAATTACGTGTCGCTAACGTAAAAGTTAATAATTTTTAACTCATTCATGTCTAAATCTAATAATATGAACGCTGCCAAAACTTATCGATGGATTGAATTCCTGCTGACAATTTGCCTCATTTCTTTAATCTCAGTCTTCATTTCTTGTGAGGAAAATGAAGCTATTGAAACCATTAATTATCAAGAAATATGGGAATCTGACAGCCTAACTATAGATCATTACATAAAGGAAAATGGTCTTGATCCAGTTTTTACAACGGCTTCAGGAGCGAGGTATGCAATCCAAAGTATTGGAGAGGGCGATAGTATAAATTATAATGATCTCATTACCATAAATTACACCGCATACGACGCAAACGGAGTGATTTTTAAATCAACCATTATTCCAGATTCTTCTGAATATTACATTTATCCAGTTTTTAATCCTTTAACTTTTACTTATACCTCTTCAGGTTGGACACTAGATTATACCTCTTTATCTGTAACTCTTCAAAGCAATGGTTTATCTGAAGCCATATCGGCAGCACTCGTCAACATGAAAACTGGAGGTCAAGTCGTGGTATTGTTGCCATCTGCCTTAGGCTTCGGCTCTTCAAGTGATCCGTCTAATATCATCTCTCCCTATTCCGTTCTCAGATATGAAATTTCCCCTCTTTATGTCCGTTGATGGAACTTATTTTTGCCACATACAATCCGCATAAATTAATTGAAATACGTAATGCATTGGGACCTAGATATACGCTCCAGAGCTTAGGTGATCTCAATGAAAAGGAAATCTCTGAAACAGGTAGTACTATAGAGGAAAACTCGCTCATAAAAGCTGAATATATTTTTAAAAAATATCAAAAAGCTTGTTTTTCGGATGATACAGGTTTGGAAGTATCTGCCCTCAACAACGAACCTGGCGTATTTTCTGCGCGGTATGCTGGAACCGGACATAGTGCAGATAATATCGATTTATTATTGGCCAATCTCATCGATCAAAAAGACAGAAAAGCTCAATTTAAAACCATCATAACTTATTTTGATGAAAACGGAAGGAAATTTGTTTTTGAAGGGCTCGTTCATGGAAAAATAGTCTTGGAAAAAGAGGGTGTTGAAGGATTTGGTTATGATCCCATCTTTCAACCCAATGGCTTTAAGAAAACTTTTGCTCAAATGTCCTTATCTCAAAAAAACGAAATCTCTCATAGAGGTATCGCCCTTAAAAAATTACTTGCACATTTGATATCAAGATGATCCCTCAACTGATTATAGGCATTTCTGGTGGGAGTGGTTCGGGAAAGACCTTCTTAGCCAATCAGTTAACTCAGTATTTTTCGAAACATCAAATAGCTCAGGTTTCTTTAGATAATTATTATTTGCCTTTGGACGCTCAAGTCAAAGATGAACAAGGTGTTGAAAACTTTGACCTCCCTGAGGCTATTGATCATCAACGGCTTTATTCTGACCTCATAAAACTAACATCAGGAAAGTCCATTGAACTGAAGGAATATCAATTCAATCAAAAAGAAGTTGTAGCCAAAACACTGACTATTAAACCCTGTCCTGTGATTCTAGTTGAAGGTTTATTTACCTTTTATTATCCCCAATTATCAAAATTATTAGATCTCAAAATTTTTTTAGAGGCTCCAGAGGATGTAATGCTCAAAAGAAGAATAGCCCGAGATTTACATCTTAGAGGTTATACCTTAAATGAGGTCAAGTATCAATTTGAAAAACATGCCCTGCCCGCTTATAAAAAATATATTTTACCCTTGAAAAATCAGGTAAACTTGCTCATTTCAAATCAACATGAATTTGATGAATCCCTCCCTTTGCTTTGTGATGAGATCGAGCAACGTTTAAAAATAGTATCTAGACAATAAATTTCTTACCTTTGTCTGCGATTATGAAAACAGCATATAGCATATGGATCTATAAGTCTGTCATTGTTCCGGTGATGGTGCTGTCATTGACCTCTTCTATGGCTTTTGTCACGCAGATGGAACAAAGGGTCATAGCCCCTTGTGCGTCTTCAGACAATCAAGACAATGATATAAGTACGCTGGCTATTTCAGCTTATACAACAAATCAATCCCCTACAGCGGCCCTCAATTTTAAATTTTCTAATGAATTTATTCATCTTTTTTTAGGCCTTGAAGAACGCAAATGTGTAAGTCTATTATTAAATCAATTTGACCTTTTTCTTTCTAAATATTTTCTGGTCCTAGTCCAGCGTATTATTTCCCCTAATGCCCCTTAGGGTATCCAAAAGAACGCTCACCTATTCAAATTTAAATTCTTCAATTAATTTTTTAATACTTAACAATTATGAAAAACAAAGGTTTTATAGTCTTTTTGACAGTTATTATCTCTCTTTTGTGTATTTACTACCTCTCCTTTACGTTCGTAGCGCAAGGCGTCCAACAAGAAGCCACTTACCAAGCTATAGATCCTTCGGGGACTGTGAATTTCACAGAAAAACAACGGTATTTAGATTCGGTTTGGAATACCCCCATTTACTCGCTTTTGGGTCAAGATTATACCTATCAAGACATCAAGGAAACAGAACTAAATCTTGGACTTGATTTGCAAGGGGGTATGCACGTAACACTCGAAGTTTCTCCAGTTGATATCCTCAAGGGATTGAGTGATAACAACCAAGATCCAAATTATTTAGAAGCCATCAATACAGCTGAAAAAAATATTCGAGGTACACAGCTCAACTTTTTAGATGAATTTTATGCCCGCTACAAACAATTAGAATCTGAAAAAACATTAGCTTACATATTTTCTAATGCCTCCAATAGAGGGCGTATCAATTTGAATTCTACAGATGACGAGGTTTTGGAAATCATTGGTACAGAAATCGATGGTGCCATTGATCGGTCATTCAATATACTAAGAACTCGAATTGATAGATTTGGAACTTCTCAACCTAATATTCAAAAATTACAAGGTTCCGGAAGAATCCAAATAGAATTGCCTGGTGTGGATAATCCAGAGCGTGTAAGAAAGCTGCTCCAAGGCGTCGCAAAATTAGAGTTTTGGGAGATTTATGAAATCAATGAATTAACTCCTATTCTACAAAGCATTAACGATATTGCAGTAAAAGAAATTGGTTTTACTGCAACGCTTGATGACGACGCACAAGCCGTTGACGCTTCCGCTTTAGAGGATCTTTCCACCTTATTATCGGATAATGATGATACTACGGCAAGTAATACCAATGATCCCGCCACAGCTTTAAGTCAAGAGGCTGACACAGCCCTTGCTTCTTTAGATACAATCAAAAATAATGAGGTATCTCCTATCTTCAGCTTACTGCAAGCCCAATATGGTCTCGTTTACAAAATAAAGGATACCTCTAGAATCAATAGAATTCTTCAACATCCCAGTGTTCTGGCGGTCATTCCCTCGACAGTTAAATTTCTGTGGCTTGTCAAAAAAATTGATACGCAAGATGCCCTCGATCCCGTTGAACTTCTTGAACTGTATGCCATCAAAAAATCAAGAAACGGTAAAGCTCCACTGACCGGCGAATCTATCATAGATGCCCGTCAAGATCTCGATGAGAGATCAAGGCCTGCTGTTTCCATGCAAATGGATGCTATGGGTGCGAAAGCTTGGAAGCGTCTTACAGGTAATAATATAGGTAAAAGAATTGCCATTGTATTGGATGATTTTGTATACTCAGCACCTACTGTTCAAGGAGAAATCCCGAATGGAAATTCATCCATCTCAGGTAATTTTACCATTGATGAAGCGCAAGATTTGGCAAATATTCTTAAGGCAGGTGCCCTACCTGCGCCCACTACGATTGTCGAAGATGTGGTCATCGGACCAACGCTTGGTAAATCCGCTCGTGCACAGGGCATCAATTCGATGCTGGCTGGTTTGGCCATTGTAATAGTATTTATGGTTTTTTATTATTCAAAAGGTGGATTAATTGCCAATCTTGCCTTGTTTTTAAATGTCTTTTTCATCCTAGGTATATTGGCTCAATTAAATGCCTCATTGACCTTGCCTGGTGTTGCAGGAATTGTATTGACCATCGGTATGTCAATCGATGCAAACGTATTAATATTTGAAAGAATCAAGGAAGAATTACGATTAGGGTCCGGGTTAAAACAGGCCATTAGCTCGGGTTATAAGAAAGCCTATTCTTCCATCATAGATGCAAATGTCACTACCATGATTGTGGGATTCATTCTTTATACGCTTGGGCAAGGACCTGTCAAAGGTTTTGCCATAACGCTGATCATTGGTATTATTTGCTCTTTCTTTTCTGCGGTATTCATAACGCGGGTAGTCATTGAATGGTTTTCTAAAAAAGGAGATCAATCTAACCTCAGTTTTGCAAATAAAATATCCATGAACAGCTTGACTCATTTTCATTTTGATTTTCTAAGCAAAAGAAAAATAGCTTATATTTTCAGTGGTACTTTCATCAGTGTAGGGGTACTTGCTATGATCTTTAATGGCCTTTCTATGGGGGTAGATTTTAAAGGAGGTAGGTCTTATGTTGTCTCCTTTGATCATGCGATGGAAACGTCCATGCTCAAGACTCAGCTCACGGATAGTTTTGATGGACAAGGAACTGAAGTAAAGACCTTTGGATCAGATAAGATTATAAAAATCACGACCAGCTATTTAACGGATGACGATACAGACATTGCGGATGAAATTGTTAAAGCAACCTTGATCTCAGGATTAGAAGCTACGACAGATCAAACCTACATTGCAAATGATGCAGCGGTCGATGCCACCCATTTTTCAATAGGTAGCTCTTCTAAAGTAGGTGCCACTATAGCTGATGATATCAAAAACTCATCTTATAAATCTGCAGTGATTGCATTGATTTGTATTTTCCTTTACATTTTGGTGAGATTTAGGAAATGGCAGTTTGGTATTGGTGCTATAGTAGCCCTTTTTCATGATGCTTTATTCGTTATCTCATCGTTTGCTATCGCAAATCTCTTGGGTATTTCGTTTGAGGTAGATCAAGTTTTTGTTGCTGCCATACTTACCATTATTGGATATTCAATCAATGATACGGTAGTGGTCTTTGATAGAATTCGTGAGAATTTGGGCATCAAGTCAGGTTCTGAAATCTATCAAGTATTTAATGAATCTTTAAGTAATACCATCAGTAGAACTTTCATCACTTCATTAACTACGTTGATCGTTGTTATCATTCTTTTCTTGTTTGGTGGAGAAGTACTTAAAGGCTTCTCATTTGCACTTTTAGTAGGTATAATTATTGGTACATATTCATCGCTATTTATTGCTACTCCAGTAGCCTTAGATTTAACTTTAAAGAGTAAATCTCTATAACATAAACTGATTACAGAAAAAAGTCAAGGCGCAGGAAACCTTGACTTTTTTCTATTAATTATATAATGCGTAATTTTATCTTGTAGTAAACAGTTTAATGAATCAAAAATTTCCTGATCGGTCGCTAATTTATTTATTAATAGTCTTTACAGGCTTTGCGATACTATTCGGTATCGATTCCATGGGAGACCCTCAACCTTCCAAGGAAACATTGGTCGCCTATAATGAACCCATTTATTTGCCAACAAATCCTATTCGCTATGACACGCTGGTCATCAAGGAAAAAAAAGAGGAAGGAAAGGGAAAAAAAGTAATTGATACACTAAATGTTGCTTTCAAGGAAATTCCCTTACCCATGACTCCTATTGAACACAGGAGAACAAAGCAACCCAAAAAGCAGAAGATATTGATGACTCCTGCTGATTCGATATTCTTTGATTACTTATTTGACAATTATAAAAACACCAAAATTAATAACCTTCGCCCCAATCAATTGCGATCTGATGTTCTTGTTCAATACTACAACCGAAAGGATAAGGTTAAACAACCCATGACACTAACTCAACTGGGCTTTAAAGTACATAATAAATATACTAATAATTCAAAGGAGGTCGCTAATGTTCTTCGATTTGGAGAAGATGTATCACTAGAAGATATTCAAATAGTCGCTTATGTCTTATTATGTCAAGGTATCCCATTAAGGCAAATCGTTCCCTCCAGTTATCACAGCGATTGGAAACCCCATGCCATAGAAATTGGAGTTGATGCTTTAATTGAGAAATTCCCTGTGTTAACTTTTAAAAAAATCCGAAATTTTGAACGCCCCGGATCTGCACTCTAAATGATGAATTTTTTGAATAATGACAGACTCCCAAAGTTTAATGATTACGATAAATTATATTTCTCATTTTTCTTTTAAATTACCTAGTACCTTATTTTATACCAGCCCCTAAAATCATCACTATTTTAGACCTCTTGGTTACTTATAAGGAGCTATCTAAAATATTATTTAATAGAATTAATTAGTATCAAATAACGAAATGACTAAATCAAGCTCCTCCTTTTTTAACCTCATCTGTAACCTCATCATCCCCACGATTATATTGACTAAGTTCAGTTCAGAAAGTACACTTGGCTCATTTTATGGTTTATTGATTGCCTTAAGTTTTCCCATATTTTATGGACTTTCAGAATTGTATTTTAATAAGAAAATTAACTTTTTTTCTGTCTTGGGACTCATTAGCGTATTACTTAGCGGTGGCATAGGTATATTTCAGTTTTCTGCCAGTTGGTTGGCCGTAAAAGAAGCCTTTATACCTGGTGTTATTGGCGTTGCTGTGATTATCTCTACTTACACAAAGTATCCATTACTTAAATTGTTTTTTGAAGAAACATTAAACATTGAGGGCCTAAGACAAAAACTTACGCCCTCTGAAAACGAATGGTTTAATACAAGATTCCAATTTAGTTCACTCCTGTTAGGAGGTACTTTTTTTATTTCCTCTTTTCTTAATTTTTGCTTAGCCACATGCGTTGTTGTCAGTGATCCAGGTACAGAAGCCTTTAATCAGGAGCTCGGACTGATGAACTTATTAAGTTTACCCATTATTGCACTCCCTATGATGATTATTCTTATAGTCATCATGTGGTATTTACTTAATGAGACTTTAAAAAAAGTAGAATTAACCTGGGAAGAATTTTTAACTACCAAGGACAGCTGAGACGCTTGATCCATTAATTGGACTCATCATCTCTAAATTTAGATCCTAAATCTTGTTTTTGCCACTTAAAAAACAAATGATCCTAAGTGTGAGGTTGTGGGTCTTAGCTTTGTTATTTAATCATCTTTACCTCTTCTCCAGCCAATAAAAGCGAAAATAATCGATGTAGTAACCAATATAAAAACAAGAGGTGGTGGTCCAGAATGTATTGCTAAATGATGAAATGATCCAGCTAAGATTAAAATAATCCCAATTGCTATATTACCAAATAGTAATAGTTTCTTACTAGAGTTATCCTTCATTTTACTTCCTAAGAACCATAAAAGACCCAATGATATAAACATAATTCCATTTATATCTCCCAAGCCTCTCGCTGCAGTTAGCGCTTCCGTATTTTCAAAATATGGTAAGACCTCAGGCATTAACCAAAGGGTAACTAAGACAAATATGCCGAGTATAACAAAGCATAAGGATGAAATTTTAAGACAAGTATTTGTTTTCATTTTGTTGATTGTTTAGGTTGATAAAAATTTAGGATATAAATACAAAAAAATCTTCAACATCATCCCAACAGGTCATGAAATACCCTCCTCTCTAACACTTCAAAATAAGTCTCAAACTCCTCCAATATCACCTCTTTATAAAAACAATTACAAGTACTATTAATCTCTTGAACTAAGAGTGGGCAATTACTTTCTTGGTTTTGTAAACGTATTCATAAAGCGAATTTTACTCCCTTCAAATGCAATAGCTTCTTGATACCTTATTCCAACATCATTTATAGTTTGGCTATCCCAAATTAAAACCCATTCCTCCCCTTCTTTTGTTTTTACGCAGAAATGGACAGCAGAACTATAATCTGTAACTGTGGCAGAAGATGACCAAAAATCGGTTAAATAATATACTGCACTATCTTTTCCTTCTATCCTATTCCCATCTGGAATACTCCACACAACATCATCGGTAAAGTAACTTGATAAATTATCTAACTTTTTTTCCTGTTAATTTTTAAGCAGATTTTGAAATTTTACAACAAGTTCTGGATTACCCATTGTAAAGTCTTGAGAATATGTAGCTTGAAAAAGATAATTAGGGTTTTCTGGAGCTATTAATTGGGTATTTTGATTATCTGTACATGAGATTAAAATAGCCATTAAAAAGGTTAGAGTAATGTTTTTGATTGTTTAACTAGTTATTTGGTTAATAAATAATTTTATTTAGATAATTTAAAAAAAACTCCTGAGACACCACACCCCAGGAGTTAGATACACAAATTAATCAAACTCTTGACAAACTTGCTGTCGAATTAAAACGATGGACATTCCTTA